>Ga0206823_1101_pt1 | contig 21901 bp, 12 predicted proteins | sample Alteio_BWOrgCont_81_FD_152868 | JGI IMG/M metagenome (GOLD analysis project Ga0206823, IMG submission 152868) | Enriched cells from forest soil in Barre Woods Harvard Forest LTER site, Petersham, Massachusetts, United States -... | ecosystem: Environmental > Terrestrial > Soil > Temperate forest >...
ATTTTACTAGTAAAACCAAATAACATGAACAAATTTTACGTAAAATGCGCTGTAGTAGCGCTTCTTGTAGGAATATCCCCGGCGATATATGGTCAAAAAGTGGCATTAAACAATGCAGGGAATGCCGGGAATGCGGCTACGGTGTTGGATTTAAGTGATCCGTCGAACAATAAGTTAGGTATGTTATTTACGAATGTGGATATCACGAGTGTAAACGGAGCGGGTCCGATCATATCTCCTCCGGTGGGTTTAATAGTATGGAATACGAATACGCCGAATGTAACGACAGGAGGTTCAGGAGCAGGTTTTTACTATTGGACAGGGAGCCAATGGGTGTACATATATAATAGTGGTCAGGTTGTAACGCGTGTAATCCGGAACCAGAAGGTATTGCAGACGGGAGCGAATTTCAACATAGGAGATACGGGTATCATAGGTGGTGCGTTGGATGTAGCGGGTTTAAGCACGTTGACATCAGTAACGAGCATAGGGACAGCGAACATCAATGGAAGCGGTTCAGCCTTAAGTGCGATAGGTTATGGAGGAACAGGCCAGGTAGAGATAGGGAACAATACGGGGATGACGGGAATCAATACAGCAACACCTCAAAGCACCTTAGATATTTATGGTTCATTAGGTACTTCGATATCGACAGCAGCTGTATCAGCGAATACGATGTTAGACAGTACGTATAATACAGTATTAGCGAATCCGGTTTTTGGTTCGTTTACGATTACGTTGCCGATGTCAGGTCCTGCGAACATGAGGAGATACTATACAATTATTTATGCGCCTCCTGTAGCGACGACAAATACAGTAACGATCATAACGGCCAATGGTCCGATTTATACGGGAGCGATTGCGAATAATAGCATACCGTTGACAGCAGGTTCTATAGAATTGCAGAGCAATGGGACAAACTGGTATGTAACGACAGCATGGGGAGGCCAAATCAAGCCTGGGACTCCATGGATAGTAACGGGTGACAGTACGATAGTAGATGGGGTGAACTTCATAGGTACGACCAATACTGCACCGATCAATTTCGGTGTAAACGGGAATAAGGCCGGTCGTTTAGATGCTATCCATAACAATACATATGTAGGTTATTTATCGGGGAATGCGACGACAGGAGCTACGAGCGGAACGAACAATACGGGTATGGGTTATAGCAGTGTATCGACAGCGACGACAGCGAGCAATGATGTGGGGATAGGAAGTGGAGCCCTGAAAGCGGATAATGGAGGAAACAATACGGGAGTAGGGTATAATGCATTAACAGCGAATACGACAGGAACGAACAATACAGCAGTAGGTTATGGTTCGATGCAGACGAGCACGATAGGGGGCTACAACTTTGCGATGGGAAACCGTGCGATGGCGGGTTCAAGCCCGAATACGGGATCGCGGAACATAGCCGTAGGCGACAGTAGTTTATATTCGAATGGAACAGGTGTGAACAGTATCGGGATAGGTTCACGTGCAGAGAACAGTAATACGAGCGGAGCGGATAATATAGGGATAGGCTATTATGCCGGTTATTCGAACACGAGCGGTTCATTAAATATAGGAATAGGGTATAAGGCAGTATATGGGAATAGCAGTGGAATGAATAATGTGGGAATAGGCGGAGGAGTGTTGTATTCGAATACGAGCGGGTCTGCAAATAATGCATTAGGGTACTATGCGATGTACGGTACCACGGGAGCAACCTATAATAATGCTCTGGGTTATTATGCGATGTATACTAACTCGAGCGGGTCTTCAAATAATGCAATGGGGTATTATGCGGATTATAATAACACATCGGGTTCTTATAATAATGATATAGGTTCTTATAGTGGTTATTCCAACACGAGTGGATATATGAATAATAATATGGGTTATTATGCCGATTACAGTGGTTCCACGGGTTATATTAATAACAACATAGGTTATAATGCAGGGTATTTCAATACAGCGGGTTACAATAACAATTTCGGGGCCTATGCGGGCTATTATGATGAGTCGTATTATAACACGGCCGTAGGAACGTATGCTATGTATGAGAACTATGGAGGAGAATTTAACAGTGCGATGGGTTATTATGCGATGGCGGGGCTGAACATAGGCCACTATGGCTTGTATAGTAATGCGGTTGGCTATGAAGCGATGTATAATGACTATGATGGTTATGGGAACTCAGGTTTTGGTTATCAGTCAATGTACAGTAACTATACGGGAGAGTATGATGCGGCGATAGGAGCGTATAGTTTATACAATAACTATTCGGGAAATTTCAATAATGCACTAGGTTATTATGCAAGTTATTCGAATACGAGCGGATCGTACAATAATGCCATTGGAACGTATGCGTTATGGGCGAGTACGACAGGTTCATATAATAGTGCGATGGGTTACTATGCGATGTATAATACTACAATCGGTAAGAGCGATGTAAGTGTAGGTTACCAGGCGATGTACAGTAATACCGGAGGTTCTGGTAATGTGGCTGTAGGGGATAGTGCCTTGTATGGAAACACAGGCGGAGGGTTTAATACGGCAGTAGGCTATAAAGCGAATGTAAGCAGCGGTACGCTCACGAATGCGACAGCGATAGGAAATGGAGCAACAGTGGGAGCGAGCAATACGATGGTAATGGGTAACAATGCGGTAACCGGTCATGAGTTCAACGGAGCCGTACTGCCTTATTATGGTGCAGCCTACAATGCAGGTACAGCGGGCCAGGTATTAACCTCCCAGGGTCCGGGAGTAGCGCCTCAATGGGCATCGGCTAGCGTAGCGAATAATGGATTAACAGTAACGAACGGAATCGCCCAGTTGGGTGGCCCGTTGATTAAAAACACATCGATAACGGCATCGGCATCGAGCTATAATCTGAATATAGATGAAGGGACCGGATTTTCAGCCGGTACGGGTCAGTTTACGGTTACCAATGGAGGAGCCGGGAATACGTATTTAGCAGTGATAAACTCCGGAAATGCCGGGAACAGCGTACAGGTGGGAGCAGGAACAGCTACTCCGAATGCTGATGCCGCATTAGATGTAACATCATCGATAGGCGGGTTTTTATTCCCTCGTTTATCAACGGCTCAGATTAATGCGATAGCATCCCCTGTAAGTGGTTTGGTAGTATATAATACGACAACAAACTGTTTGCAATTGTATGCCGGCAGTTGGGTGAGCCTGAGCTGCGGATGTACACCGTTGGCAGCACCGGGAGCGATAGCAGGTAACCAGCATTTATGTGCAGCCGGAACGGCAACCTATACCTGCGGAGCAGTAGCGGGAGCGTCGCATTATGTATGGTCGATATCACCGGTGGTAGCTGGAACCCAGATTACCTCACCGACCCTGACACCGTCAGCAACAGCAACTTTTGCAGCTACTCAGCAAACCTATACGATATCGGTAGCGGATGACAGCGGGGTATTAGGATGTCAAAGTGCATATACCACCTATACGGTGAATGTAAGCACCACTCCTGCAGCACCAGCAACACCGGCCGATGCGGTATCACCGATCTTGATAAGTACGGTACAAACATTTACTATAGCTACGACCCCCGGGTATGTGTATACTTGGTCATCTTCGAACACGAACATAGCGACCATTACATCGGGTCAGGGAACAGGAACCATATCAGCCACCTTTGGGGCAACAGCAGGAACAACAAACATCTGTGTGTTTGCCACCAACAATGGTTGTGTAGGCCCTGCAACTTGTACTACCGTGACGTCTAGTGCATGTCAGCCAAGTGTGGTATTGGATAATTCAACCTCACTGGCAACAAATTCTGGTGCGACACAAACTCTCACACTTTCAACTACAATAGCAGGAGAAATTATTCTAATAGCTCCGGATGGATATACGGGATGTGCTAACTGGACGGGTGCAGTTACAGTTGATGGTAATCCAACTACTTTGATAGCGGGTAACTATGCACCAGACTGTGCTCTTATTAATATGTATTACTACGTTGCTGCCGCTGCTGGCTCACATACTATAGTAATAACAGAAGGCAATAACACGGGATACCAGTTGAATCTGGCAGTCTCTTTAAAATCAGCTTGTGGAAGTCCATTAACATCTGCTAATATTGGAGCCTATGTTCAGGCATATGCAGCTAGTGGCACTGTAACAGCATCTGTAGTTACTACCATACCAAATTCATATATTTTTGCTGTAAACTGTACCAATACATGTAGCCTGCAAGTTCCTACTTGGGGAGTTATTTCCCAAATTGGCGCAGATTTGTATGAAGCTTGCGGTATTAACTCAGCTATGGCAGGAGCTAATGAAGCAACTCCTAATACATATTCAGTAACTTCAAATGATGCAGGTAACAACCTTGCAATTATGACCTTGGTGGTTCATCCATAAAAATTTAAAGCTAAGAACTATGAAGAAAGCCCCTTTTAAGGGGCTTCTTCATTTTATAAACGTCTCTTGTTCGAATAAAAATATCTCGAAGGAAATGTATGCCATGAATTTTGCATAAATTTGAATTCCGAAAATTATTCTAACTAATCTTACTGCTTATGGACGCTCCTGGAAAGAAGCGATTTACATTATATGTACGTATTTTTTGGGCGCTGGTTATCCTTCCCTTATTCATCTTGCTTTTTTTTGCAATAGGTACTGCATATGGTTTATTCGGTAAGCTTCCAACGTTCGATGAACTAGAGAATCCCCAAACGTATTTGGCATCTGAAGTATATTCATCGGACGGACAGCTATTGGGCAAATATTATGTACAAAACCGTTCCAGCATTCAGTATAAAGATATTAGCCCCTATGTAATTAAAGGGCTTGTAGCTACCGAAGATGCCCGCTTTTTTGATCATTCAGGTATTGATCTCAGGAGTCTTTTCAGAGTTTTTTTTAAGACCATTTTAGGTGGAAAAAGTTCTTCAGGCGGAGGGAGTACCATTACGCAACAACTTGCCAAAATGCTTTTCCCACGACAGAAGAAAATGAATAAAATACAGGTTTTTGTACAAAAAATACGGGAATGGGTAATAGCAGCACGCCTGGAGCGCCAATACACCAAGGATGAAATTATTACTATGTACCTCAATCGGTTTGATTTTATTAATAATGCGGTGGGTATACAATCTGCTGCCAGGATTTATTTCAGTACTACTGCTGACTCCCTTAAAATGGAGCAGGCTGCCGTGTTGGTAGGAATGGAGAAAAACCCGTCACTTTTCAATCCTGTAAGAAGAAAGCAAAATTCACAGGAAAGAAGAAATGTAGTGCTTTTTCAAATGAAGAACTACAACTACATAAGTGAACACGTTTACGATTCATTAAAAAACCTTCCATTAAAATTAAAATTCCGGCCGGAGAATCCTGACGAGGGGCTGGCATCCTATTTCAGAGAATATTTACGGGATAATTATTTGAGAAAATGGTGTGATGAGCATCCCAAGCCCGATGGCACCAAATACGATATCTATAAAGATGGATTGAAGATTTATACTACTATTGATTCTCGTTTACAAAAATATGCCGAGGATGCGGTGGAGCAGAATTGTAAATACCTCCAACCTTTCTTTTTTAGGGAGCTTAAAATACGAAGAAATGCTCCTTTTGATTTCCGGATTTCCAAAGCTGAGGCCAATGATTTAGTTAATGAATCGGTACACCGGTCTGACAGGTATGCAAGCATGAAGGAAGAGGGCGCCTCGGATGGTGAAATAAATAAAGTATTCAATACACCTGCACCCATGACGGTATTTACTTGGAAAAATAGTAAGCACTCGGTAGATACGGTAATGTCACCTATTGATTCCATCAAATATGCGAAAAGCTACCTGCAATGCGGATTTACTTCTATCGACCCCCATACAGGGTATATTAAGGCATGGGTAGGTGGAACCGATCACCGCTTTTTTAAATACGACCATGTGAAGGTTGGTAAACGGCAAGTAGGCTCAACATTTAAACCATTTATATACACACTTGCTGTGCAGAATGGCTACTCGCCCTGTTACAAAATGCCTAATGTGCCTATTACTATAAACTATGATAACCAGTCGTGGACGCCCAAAAATGCGGATACCAATGACGACGGAAGAATGATGTCCTTAAGTGAGGCACTAGCGAAGTCGGTTGATAGGATTGCAGCGGCTTTAACTCACCAATTTTCGCCCCAGGCCGTAATAAATGTGGTTCGTCACATGGGCATTACCGATAAGATAGACCCTGTTCCTTCTTTATGCTTAGGAACTTGTGAAATATCGGTGTTAGATATGGTTGGTTCGTATTGTACCTATGCCAATAAAGGCATCTGGGTAGAGCCGACATTTGTTATGCGGATTGAAGACAAAAATGGCAGAGTTCTTGACCAAATAAAGCCACAAACAAGCGAAGCCATGAGCCAGCAAGATGCCTATGTAATGCTTGATATGATGAAAGATGTGGTAGTGCATGGAACAGGAACCCGGTTACGGGGTCCTAAGTATAGGTTGTTGAATCCCATTGCAGGAAAAACAGGCACTACCCAAAATTGCTCCGATGGCTGGTTTATAGGCATAACACCTGACCTTGTATCGGGTTGCTGGTCAGGCTTTGAGGACAGGAGTATCCATTTTGAAAACATGGAATATGGTCAGGGTGCCTCAGAATCATTACCTGTCTGGGCAGTTTATATGCAGAAGGCCTATGCGGATAAATCCCTAAACATATCGCAGGGTGATTTTGAAAAGCCGGACAAGCCTCTCACAATCGAAATAGATTGCGATAAGTACAAAGAAAACACCGGGAACGGGGAAATGTTTAAATAAATATCGGCGTAGACGACTTCTCCTGCCTTTGATTAAAGCGGGGAGCCGAGCCATAAGTCTTCTTAAACTCGTTCAGTAATTCCTTTTGCCTTTGTTTAGCCTTTTCTTTTGTATTAGAAAGCTCAAAACGATAGCCATAAAGGCCCACAATAGAAGTACCTATTATGGAAATGTGCTTTTTTCTGCCTCCGTCGGGGGTATGGGCAAGCAAACCGGAACGAATGTGGCCTTCTCCAATAAATAGAATAGCTCCTGTTTCAATATCTCCTATTTCATAAACCCCATAGCTATCGGGTTCGGAAGATGCGTTTTTAATGGTGTAGTTAGACCATTTTTTATGAATTGACATACAATTAAAATATCTGGTATGACAACAAATATAATTATATTCTCAACAAATAGGTGTTCATAACATGATATTTTTGTTAACATACCATAAAATGAAGGGTCAAAAGGCCTTTTATGCCCTTAATTTTTCCTCCTTTTGGAACTGAATTTCATATAGTTTCCTATAAAACCCGTCTTTTTGAAGTAATTCCCGGTGCGTTCCCGATTCTACTACCAGTCCATGGTCAAGTACAAGTATTTTATCTGCTCTTTGTATGGTGGCAAGCCGGTGTGCAATAATAATAGAAGTACGGCGCTCTGTCAGTTTTTCAATCGCAGTTTGTATCAATCTTTCCGTTTCCGTATCTATTGACGACGTAGCCTCATCAAGTACCAAAATAGAAGGATTTTGCACATAAGCCCGTATGAATGAAACCAATTGTCTCTGCCCGGCAGAAAGCATATTTCCTCTTTCTCTTACATTATAGTCATAATTACCCGGTAAGCTTTCAATAAATTTATCAGCACCTATGGCTTCGGCAGCTTCCTGTATTTGTGCCAACGTTATATCTTTATTATATAAAGCAATATTGTTGAAAATAGTGTCTGAAAATAAAAACACATCCTGTAAAACAATGGCAATATTTTTTCGTAATGTCTCAATAGAATAGTCTCTTATTTCAATATCATCCAACAGGATGGAGCCCTTCTGGAATTCATAAAACCGCCCCAGGATATTAATAATAGAGGATTTTCCGGCACCAGTGGCGCCAACAATGGCAAGGGTTTTACCGGGTTCTATATCGAATGAGACACCTTTCAGCACATAGTCATCCTCACTATAAGCAAAGAATACATCTTCAAATTTTATTTTTCCATCCAGTTTGCCCGGGGAGTATTTACCTGTATTTTCAATTTTACTTTCTGTATCAAATAATTTAAAAATACGCTCTGAACTTACCACACCCATTTGCAAGGTATTAAAGCGGTCAGATAATTGGCGTATGGGGCCAAAAAGGGCGCTTATGTACATTACATATTGTGTAATGGTGCCGAATGTTTCTGTTCCGGCTAACATACCCTTTGCTCCCCACCAAACGATGATGGCAATTGAAATGGAAGAAAGAATATCTACTACAGGGAAAAAAATAGAGTAATACCAGATGGAACGGATATTAGCCATTTTGTGGCTGTTGTTTATCTGCCTGAATTTCTCAAGTTCGGTAGCTTCCCGGTTAAATACCTGTACAATGTTCATGCCTGTAATATGTTCTTGTACAAAGGCATTTAATCTTGCTACCTGTATGCGCACATCTTGGAAAGACGCACGGGTTGCCCTTTGGAAGAGATAGGTTGCGAAAAGAAGTATGGGGAAAACGCTCAGGCTTAACAAGGCTAATTTCCAATCCTGCCAAATCATGGCACCAATAATAACCACCACTATTAAAAACTGGTTTATAATGATTATTAATCCATCTGAAAACACATCCGATATGGTCTCAATATCTGAGCTGACACGGGTTACCAGTGTACCCACAGGAGTGCGGTCAAAAAATTGCAATTTGAGGTCAAGAATATGCTGGTATAGTTTTATACGCATATTCTTTATGATATTCTGTCCCAGCAGGCTTGTAAAATAGGTATTTAGGAACTGAACAGTACTGCGGATAAGTAATATCAGGAAAAGCAAGAGGCACATTTTTAACAGGAACGGGAACCCGCTTACGGGGCCAAGTTTCTGGGCTGTATCCAACGTATACCTGGTAAGTATAGGCATAAGTGGGGCAAATGCTGCCAGTATAACACTTAGCAGTATAGTAACTGCGGCAGTCATTTTATACTCACGCAGGTATTCTAATACCCTCCGGAATGCCTTAAAATTAAATGCTTTTCCTACCGTTGCGCTCATTTCCCATGGTCATTTATTGCACGTTGCAAAGGTAAGCAAAAGGCTTATATTTTCTTTTTACGGGTATATAATATATTCCCTCCTGAGGAAATAAAGGAACAGTTGCCGGTAAACAAAAATAACTACGCTTGTTTAGGGAGTAAACAAGCTTTGCTTTACGAGTTAAAGCCGTTAAAATGCTTTTCTATGATAATCAGAACAGTCCTCTTATATATTGTTTTACCTAAGTATTTTACGTAAGTGTTTTACGTATAAAAATTAACAAAAAGATAGTATATACACTCATACTTTTTTTTATTTTGTTATTATATTTGCTTTTAGACAGGGAGCTTTATTTAGTAGTTTGCCGGATACGTAGAGAAGCAGAATCGTTAATGTTGTAATTACCGCCCCTTTCGGTTAATTATACTGCTATGGATAAAGGAAGCAACACGGAATTGAAAGGTATTTCAATAAAATACCTGCCTTTTGGTACTCCGGAACGGAGTTCAAAGTATAGCAAATTTATAGAAAAATATTATTTGTTCAATCTTTCGGGCGGGAGAAAAAAGATTAAGGTACTTCTTTCTGATATATTGCTTATAAGGGCATTAAAAGACGGACACCAGGATAAGATGCTCTATATGAAAGGAAATACAACTTGTAAGATACGCGGGTACAGGTTTAACTATCTTATTAAAATATCCGGTTTTCTTATCCAGGTAAATAAATCTGATTTGGTTTCTCCCGAAGCAGTGGATGTGATAGATGAAGATAACATTACATTAAACGGTATAATCGAAAATGGGAAACCCATTTATTTAAGTCTTAGCAGAACATACAAAAAAAGCTTTTTAAATTTCTTTCATTATAAGGAAGCATTCTCTTGAAGCGTAACTTGCTGTAAGAAAATTGCAACTCACTGCAGGTAAAATGCGACTTACTGCAACTTCGATAAATTCCGGAAATTGATAGATTAGTATTGCAGGGTAAAAAATTATTAACCAAAAAAATTTTACCCAATGAAAAAACTATTATTTATTGCATTCAGCTCGTTAATGATAACAGCTATGCAAACTTACGGACAAACTGGCAATACAACCTATGGAGGATCGGTACGGGATGCAAGTGTTGGCAAATTTACCTCAGCCCCTACCGGTATCAATAATACCGCGTTTGGTGACAGTACTTATGGGGGCCCCACCAGTATAAATCCAGCGGGAAGTAACAATATTGCCGTCGGATATCAAACGATGTTCTCTATTACAAATGGTTCTAACAATTCCGCCTTAGGTTCCCTGGCTCTTTATTCCAACACTACAGGAATTAACAATATTGCTTTAGGTTACCAGGCTATGTATTCCAATACCGCTGCCAGCGATAATATTGCAATTGGAAATGGAGCATTATACAGTAATGCCAATGGACTTCAAAATATAGCTATTGGCTGGGGAGGGCTTCATAATAACACCGTGGGAAGCAATAATACATCTACAGGGTTCCAAGCTATGTATAATAACACCACTGGACTTGATAATACTGCCAATGGTACATTTGCTCTTCTTGGTAACACTACGGGAGTTAATAATACCGGATACGGGATGTATGCGCTAGATGTAAACCAAACAGGTAATGACAATACTTCGGCCGGATACCAATCACTTTTTAATAATACGGTCAGTTATAATACTGCATTTGGTTTCCAGGCACTTATGCAGAACACGCTTGGAGCTCCAAATACTGCTGTAGGCGCCTATGCCCTTGTTGCCAATACCACAGGGGGCAATAACACGGCCAATGGCTACCAGGCGCTTGCCAGCAACACTACGGGTTCTGACAATACTGCCTACGGAGTTAATGCGCTTTTTTCTAACACGGTCGAATTCGAAAATACCGCCATTGGTTCCCAAGCTTTATATTCTAATGCAGGAGGTTATTACAATACTGCTACCGGATTCACATCGTTAAATGCCAATACCAGCGGTTCGTGGAATACTGCTACCGGCTGGCTTGCTTTAGCGCTCAATACTACGGGTAATGGTAATACTGCTGTGGGGGCTGGTGCACTTTCTACTTGTAGTACAGGTACTAGTAATACTGCGGTAGGCTCTTATGCCCTTGGTGATAACAATGGTGGAAGTAATAACACAGGTATGGGCTATCAGGCACTTTGGTATGCTTCCGGAACCAGCAATAATACAGCTATGGGTTCCCAGGCGCTTATTTACAATACTTCCGGAAGTAATAATACTGCCGTTGGTTCCCAGGCTTTATTAAATAATACAGTCAATGACAATGCGGCTTTTGGTTACCTGGCACTGACCCAAAACACTACCGGAACTCCAAATACCGCCTTAGGTTCCTACGCTCTTGCTGCTAACACCACTGGAAGTAACAACACTGCTGTTGGCTCCCAGACTCTTTACTCCAACACTACAGGAATTAATAATATTGCTATAGGCCTCCAGGCCATGTATTCCAATACCGCTGACGGCGACAATATTGCTATTGGAAATGAAGCATTATACAGTAATTCCGGTGGTGGAATTCAAAATATAGCTATTGGCTGGGGAGGGCTTCACGACAACACTTCGGGAAGCAGTAATACATCTACCGGGTTCGAGGCCATGTATTATAACACTATTGGAGAAGCTAATACTGCCAATGGAACATTTGCTCTTCTTGGCAATACCACTGGGGTTGCCAATACCGGGTACGGGATGTATGCACTAGATGACAACCAAACAGGGAGTGGCAATACTTCAGCCGGATACCAATCACTTTTTAATAATACAGTCGATAACAATGCTGCATTAGGTTTCCAGGCAGGATATTACAATACTACAGGATCAATGAACACCTACCTGGGTTCTCAGGCTGGACCTTCTACCTTTAGTACAGTAAGTAATGTTGTTTGCTTAGGTTATCAATCAGGAGTAGGGGCTAGTACCGTAACGGGCAATTCTGTATATCTTGGAAATAACTCCACTACCGGAGTTTACGGAGCAACTTATTTCTCATATAGCGACAGGCGGATCAAGGACAATATTCAAGGAAATATACCCGGCCTGGCTTTTATAAATAAGTTACAACCTGTTACCTATAATATCAATCTTCATAAACAGAATGAGTTATTAGGTGTTACCGCCGGGTCGGACTGGGATGGCAAGTATGATATAGAAAAAACCACCCAAAGCGGTTTTATAGCCCAGCAAGTAGATTCAGCAGCCCAGGCATGCGGGTATAATTTTGCTGGTGTAAATAAACCACAAACTTCCAGTGGGCTTTATACTTTAGGCTATAGCACTTTTGTAGTGCCATTAGTAAAAGCTGTTCAAGAGTTAAGTGCGAAAAATGACAGCTTAACCAAAGCATTACAAAGTATGCAAGTTTGTGTAGCTCAGCTTTGTGCCAATCAAACATCCAATAATGGTGGTAGTTTATCTGGTCCGTCTGATAATAATACGGCTAACACTCAAGATGTAACATTGTCAACAAACAATGCGCCTATTCTCTATCAAAACACGCCCAATCCGTTCGGCTCAGCAGGGACTAAAATCAATTACTACCTGCCAAAGGGTACTATAGGTGCTACCATTATATTTTATGATACCTATGGCGATTTGCTAAAACAAGTGGAACTCACTCAAACAGGTAACGGAACGATTAACCTTACCCCCGATAATTTGGGCGCAGGTATTTATTCCTACAGCCTTATTATAAACAGCAACGTAATAGATACTAAGCGTATGGTGTTGCAGAAATAAATTCTTAATCTGCTCCATTATATTCCCCTTATCGATGGGGACTAGAGGTGGGTTTTAAAATATGTCACGGTATAATAATACCGTGACATATTTGTTATATGCAGTAAATCTGTTTGTTATATGTTTTATGTCACGATTCTTCCACAATCGTGACATAATTCTTTTACGGCTTTTTCGTTTTGTTTACTGAATCTAAATAGGTGGGATTGCTTGTAAATCTGTGTTTTATAGGGTTATTATTTGCCTCGCAATTAATATACACTTGTATGGCAAAAAGATATGTCACGGTGTCCTAAAAAATATGTCATGGTGCAAAACCACCTTAAGTGACTGGTTTTATGAGCCAAATATCTTTATGTCACGTTGCCCATTCCGTGAAAAACCGTGACATAACGGTTTTATAGAATTGTGAATTTTAAGGTAAAAATTACAAGTTAAAAACAGATGTAGAAACTTGTTTTCATTCAAAACTCATGGAGCATGTACGGTAGTATACCCAATAAGTTTATCATAAAATAACCCCGGTGGACGGTAGTAAGCATATATGAAATAAGTATTGGTAGTTTCGAAATGGTTGCCCTCAATAAAGGTAAGGTCGGCAACAGTAGAGCCTTTTTCCAAATAGGCGTATTGATATTCGTAATATCCCTGCTTTAAATAAGCAGAGCCCATATAGTAGTGCTTGTATTGATTGTAATGCATTTCATACTCGGGCAGACATTTCCAGTCTGTCAGTGCCCCAAAGATGTATAGGTTTCCGGCTGTTATTTCAGAATCAAGGGGTAAGAAGAAATTTATATAAACATATTCTGAATTAATAGGGGTGCTGTCTGCATCTTTATCAAGTATTAGGTATTGTCCATCAATATCAGCAAAGGTATAATACTCTGCCCCGGCTCGGGCTTCATCTCGTTTGAGGTTAATTTCATAAGAGTTTTTATTATCAACAAAGGCATCTTCATGGTCAGTAAGGTATTTAAGGCTGGTCATATCAAAAGAGTGAAACTGGTTTCCTCCGTCAAAACTATTACCAATGTCCATATCATAAATCAATGCTGTATCTACAATATAATTAGGTTGTAGCCCAACTATAGCATTGTCCCACCTGCCATTCTGGCTTATGAAAATCTGCAAAGCATGAAATGGGTCTGTTATAACAGTTCGCAAGGTATTGATAGTGAATATTATTTCCTGCTTGGTATATAATTCATCTCCTAGTCCACGCCTCTCGCTGCCATGAATTCTTACACCATTCTCATAAACCATTACTTTTCGCGTCAAGACAAGGCTATCAGGATTATTATCTTTAAATACTTTGAGCAGGTAATTGCCCGACAAAAGCATTTGCATATTGGCATTAGGCAAATAAAGCCGGTAATGGGTGTATCTCTGAAAGGTATTGAAAGAATAATAGTATTCGGTAATCTCGTCCTGGCTAAAGCCACCCAGGTAATCAAACGCAACCATATCAGAGGGTTGCCAGTCAGCATCACAGTGAACAAGAGTATAATAATAGGGGATATAGTCTCCGGCAAGGTCGTCAAAGTCAAGCTGGAGCACATCGCCTGAATGGAGCGCTATGATGGGCGGGGAAAACTTCCATCCTACATGATGAAGTTGTACACTTTTTATATAGTCCTTGTACACCCAATCATCATACCTGATATGCGACGGGTCGGCATAATCATCTTTTTGAGCATTAGTTACTAAGGGGATAAAAAGTAAAAACAAAACCAATAGGGGGAATACAAAATGTCTCTTAGCAACCAATTCTTTCATAGAGTTACATTAAAATCATAAATTTGCCTTTCCAAGAATTCGGATTGACAAATATATGAATGTATATTTTGATAATGCAGCAACTACGGCAATGGATGCTGAAGTTGTGAAGGAAATGCTTAATGTGCTTGAAAATAAGCATGGAAACCCGTCTTCCATCCACTCTTATGGCCGCGAGGCTAAAGCTATAGTAGAGAAAGCCCGTAAAAATATTGCCAATCGCCTGAATGTCTCCCCATCTGAAATATTCTTTACCTCCGGCGGAACAGAAGCAGATAACATGGCTATCCGTTGCACGGTGGAAGATTATAATATAAAACACATCATTAGCAGCCCCCTGGAACATCATGCTGTATTACACAGCATAGAAGACTTGGTGCATAAAGGAAAAGTAACAGTGAGCCATGTGGCGCTGAAAGAAAACGGGCACATTAATTTAGCCGATCTCGAAAACCAATTGAAAAAGTCCCCGGGTGCATTGGTGTCCTTAATGCATGCCAATAATGAAATAGGTAATATTTTACCCATTGAAGAAGTGGGGGAATTATGTAAAAAATACGATGTGGTTTTTCATTCCGATACGGTTCAATCGGTCTGTCACTACCCAATTGACCTGCAAAAAATAAAAGTAGATTTTATTGCGGCTTCGGCGCATAAATTTCATGGGCCAAAGGGTACCGGATTCATATATATCAATGGTTCGAGGAGAATATCACCCCTTGTTCATGGTGGAGGGCAGGAAAGAAACATGCGGGGCGGTACAGAAAATGTGGTAGGTATTGTCGGCTTAAGCAAGGCATTTGAACTTGCCCATTCTCACATGAAGGACCATGCCGCAGCAATTCAGAATATTAAAACCTATTTTATTAATCGCCTCGAAACAGAATTAGAAGGAGTAGAGTTTAATGGGGATATGAAAGGAAATTCTCTTTATACAGTATTAAATGTTATGCTGCCGGAAAGTGATGACTTCGAAATGATGCTGATGAAGTTGGATATTAATGGAATTGCAGCTTCGGCCGGTAGTGCCTGTTCTTCGGGCAGCAATGTAGGCTCTCATGTAATTGCCGCACTCGGGAAAAATATAGACAGGAGGCCTGTAATCCGTTTTTCATTTTCTAAGTACAATACAATTGCAGAAGTTGATTATTGCATCGAAACGCTAAAATCATTCTATCCTGCGAATATCCATAAGGACTTTGCTGTTGCACGAAAGGCAGCCAATTAAGAATGCAACTTATAGATACTCATACTCACCTGTTTCTGCCCGAATTTGATACAGACAAGGCAGACATGATGCAAAGAGCCATAGATAAAGGGGTATCCAAATGTTTCCTTCCCAATATTGACGTAACTACCATTTCAGAATTAGTAAAAACCTGTGATGAACTCCCCTCAAATTGTTTTCCTATGATGGGCTTGCATCCCTGTTCGGTGGATGCGAATTATAAAGAGCAATTGATAGAAATCAAGGACTGGTTTAGTAAAAGAAAATTTTATGGAGTAGGGGAGACCGGTATAGATTTATACCATGATACTACCTATATAGAAGAACAAAAACTATCATTCCGTGCACAAGTTGAGTGGGCAAAGGAAATGAATCTCCCCATCATTATCCATTGCCGTAACTCATTTAGCGAAGTAATAGAAATAATAACAGAGCTTCACGACAAGCGCCTGAAAGGTATATTTCACTGCTTTACCGGAACCATTGAAGAAGCAAAGGAAATAATGGACTTGGAATCTTTCAAGATGGGTATTGGAGGAGTTGTTACCTATAAAAAGTCTATACTGTCGGAAGTGCTTTCTAAGGTTCCTTTATCTTATCTTGTTTTAGAAACTGATTCGCCCTATCTTACCCCTGTCCCTTTCAGAGGAAAGAGAAATGAGAGTTCTTATTTATCTTTTATTGCCGAAAAGCTATCCGAAATCTATCAAATGCCCATTGAAAAAATAGCGGATGTAACTACCCAAAATGCTATGGAGGTTTTTGGGCAATTTAATTAAAGAGCCGGAGTTATTAAATTTAGGTGGTTAGTTACTTATTTGCCTGCCGCCTAAAGAACTTGGGTTTATGAATTATCTTTACCAAAACTATTCTCATGAAAAGTTACCTTCCTTTTCTTGCGTGTGCAATGCCCCTATTTGTAGCTTCACAGGCAACCATAGATATAATGCCAAAAGTTGTAAGTGCTGTTGTGTATCAGAATGGTGCACTGGTAACATGCAGAGGAAATGCATCAATTGAAGAAGGGAAAACAACGGTTGTCTTTCATGGGCTCCCTTCGAAGATAGACAAGCAAAGCATTCAACTTGCTTCGGATGCAGAGATAACCATTTTATCAGTTACCTCACACCAGGACTACCTGGCAGAAAATAAGAAAAGTACCCGGGTGAAAAAGTGGCAAGATTCCTTGGAGGTTCTTAATGATGAATTGGAAAGTACCCAAAACAATATTTCCATTTTTGAGGATGCTAAAAAGCTATTAGACAATAACCGTACCGTGGGCGGAACCAATACAGGAACCACCGTATTGGCTGTAAAATCTATGTATGAGTATTACGTAAAGCAGGTGAATACAATAGACGATTCTTTGATGAGATTACATAAAAGAGAAAGCCGCCTTACTTCCAGGATTAAAAAAATATCGGATGAGATAAGTGAATGGAGGACTAAAACAGATACCATTGTAGGCGATGTGGAAGCATCTATTTCCTGCGCTAAAAGCCAGGATATAAATTTCCAATTATCTTATTTTACTTACGATGCAGTCTGGAGTCCCATATATGACTTACGGGCACAGGATACAAGGCATAATTGCCAGTTCTCATATAAGGCTAATATTTCCCAACACACCGGGCAGGACTGGAATAATATTGACCTCACGCTCTCATCATCCAATCCTACCCTAAATCAGACAGCGCCTACACTTAACCCCTGGTATTTGCAATACTATTCCCCGGTTTATAATGCCCGTGCCGAACTTGATGCAAGTAGTAGTGTGGCAGGTGTCTATAATAGTGATGCGTTGGAATTTAAAGCCCCGGCAGCAAAGGCAATGACTCGCCCAATGGCAGTTGCCAACACTACTAAAGAATCTAACCTGGCTGTAGAATTTAATATTGACGTACCATATAGCCTGCCATCAGACAATAAGCCACACACCCTTGAAATTAAACAATATGATTTACCGGCCTACTTTCACTATATCTGCATTCCTAAATTGCAGAAGGATGTTTTTCTACTCGCAGGTATTACAAAATGGGAAGACCTGAATATATTACCCGGACAGGTAAATATTTACTATTCGGGTGCTTATATAGGCAAATCATACATCTCACCGGAGAATACCTCCGATACGCTAGACTTGTCCTTCGGAATGGATAAAAAGGTTGTGGTGAAAAGAATAAAGACAAAGAACTTTTCTGCTGCACAATGGATTGGTGGCTATAAGACCCAGACTTTCGGATGGGAAATAAATCTTCACAATTCTCAAAACGACTCTATATCCATTGATGTATCCGACCAGATTCCCTTGTCTACCGATAAAGAAATAGAGATTACCCCAATGGACCTTGGTGGTGCCAAAAAAGACGATGCAAACGGTAAACTTACCTGGCATATTACATTGTCAGCCCAGGAAACAAAGAAACTTACCTTTTCCTATTCCGTAAAATATCCCAAGGACAAGACTATACAAAACCTTTGGCAATAGGGTTAATTTATGAGGATTTATTTCAAGCAGCATCAATTTCTTCGCAGGGCTTTTTACTCTTTTCCCTTCCAGCTTCTGTTGATGACATTTAAAAAGAATTTCTATTATGTTCTTATCTGGGCTTTGTTTTTTGGAATTACTACCCGGCTAATAGGCCTGCGTTATGGCGTACCCTATCTTTTTCTTTATCCCGAATACCTTAATAAGGTAAATTTCCTTTCCTATCTTATTATGGGTTTCTCCTGTGGAGGGTTTATCGTAGCCTATAATATTTCAAGCTATGTTATAAACAGCTTCCGTTTCCCTTTTTTAGCTACACTGGAAAAACCTTTTTATGTGTTTTTCCTGAATAACCTTATTATTCCTGTTGCGTTTATACTTACTTATGTAATCAGCGTTTTCCATTTCCGGAGTTTTGATAATGACCCTCCATCTCTTATAGCTCATCACATTTTAGGGTTTATTATCGGGATACTTATTTTTATGGCTATAACTATTTTCTTTTTCTATTTTTTTGATGGTGATCTGCTTAACCTTTTCGGGACCGGTCATCTGAGATCCTCGAGAATAAAAGAATATAAAATAAAAAAAGACTATGAATTAAATATTCTGCTGCCTGCTCCCTATCTTCCTCTGTCTTATTCAGATCGTACCTGGTATGTGGAGACTTATTTGGCAGGAGGCCTCCGCCTCAAGCTTTCAAGAGGCACTGAACACTATGATAACAGGATGCTTGAAAAGATTTTTAAGCAGAACCATAAAACGGGAGCCATATTTGAAATCATAGCTGTGGCCAGCCTTTTAATTATGGGAGCATTCCGGCAGAACCCCATATTTATGGTTCCTGCAGGGGCAAGCCTCATGCTTTTGTTCACTGTATTTATTATGATGGTAGGGGCTTTGCATACGTGGTTCAGGGGATGGACAACCATTGTTATTATTGTCTTGATTTTAGGTGTCGATTACTTCTCTCGCAACCGCTGGTCAGGGTTCTCTGCAAAAGCGTATGGGATGAATTATGATGTTCCTCCCGCTAAATACTCATACAAGGAATTTAAATTGCTTAGTGAGGATACGGCAACGCGAGCATCTGATAAAAGGAACATGCTCCAAATTTTGAAAAACCGGGAACACGAGTTCTATGTGGATGACACTACGTTGAACAGAAAGCCCGATTTGATCATGATTAATACCAGTGGGGGAGGATTACGTTCTGCATTATGGACGTTTTACACACTTCAATATCTTGACAGTATTACCGGCGGGGAATTTTTTAGAAATACCGAGCTCATCACAGGCTCGTCGGGCGGTGTTATCGGAGCGTCTTATTACAGGGAATTATATCTCGAAAAGCAACAAGGGCAGAACATTGACCTTAACAGCAAAATGTATTTTGATAAGTTGGGTAAGGATATTTTAAACCCGGTGGCGTTTACCATTGCCACGAATGATATAGCATTCCGTTTACAACATTTTCATGATGGAAACTATACCTATACAAAAGACCGGGCTTTTGCGTTTGAAGAAAAACTGGATGCAAATACAGACAGTGTGTTGGTTAAGCGTTTGAGAGATTATAAAGAGCCGGAGCAGAAAGCAATCATCCCAATGATGTTTATTACGCCCTCCATTATCAATGACGGTCGTAAACTAATTATTTCACCGCAGGGAATTTCCTTTATGACAGATTATGATTTTGATTCTACGGTGGTATATGAGCCTCTTCCCCAATCGGTGGAGTTTTCGCGGTTATTTAAGAACCAGGATGCACAAAACCTGCTTTTCACAAGTGCTTTACGCATGAGCTCTACGTTTCCCTTCATTACACCCATAACAGAACTACCCAGCTCGCCCCCCATTGAAGTTATGGATGCAGGACTTATAGATAATCTCGGCTTGGAAGAAACAGTAAAATTCATTTATACTTTCCGTACGTGGCTCTCACAACATACAAGAAGAATTATTATTATTCAAATTCGCGACCAGGTTAAAAAACAAAAAATAGTGGGTAATTCCCCTACTGACATGCTGGGTAGCATCACTTTCCCTGTGTCGCAATTATACGGTACCCTTTTCTCTATTGAAAGCTTCAAGGAGGACCGTATTTTGGAATATATGAGCCAATGGTATAAAGGAAAATTAAATGTAGTCTACTTTCAGCTTAATAATTCTGTAGATAATGATATTTCCTTAAGTTGGAGGCTTACAAAGCATGAAAAGATGATGGTGAGTAATTCTATGCAGGTTAGTGAAAATAAAAAAGCCGTTAAAATGCTTACGGAGTTAATGAAATAGAAATATGAAAAAGTATAAATCTGTTTGTTTAATCGCCTTCTTCCCTTTTCTTTTGCCAGGGAATAAAGTAACTATCGTTACTTTCCCTGAGCTGCAAGCCTATGCAGCCTCAAAACACAATGATACTTTGTATGTGGTAAACTTCTGGGCTACTTGGTGCGAGCCATGTGTAAAGGAGCTTCCCGCTTTTCAGCAGGAGTATAAAAAATACGCTTCCAAAAAAGTGAAAATGATTTTTGTGAGCCTTAATGCGCCGAGGGAAATTAATACAGTCCAAAAGTTTGTGGATAGTAAAAACCTGAACATCTTAGTATTATTGCTTAATGGGGGTAATCCGAATAACTGGATAGATAAAATAGACAGTTCATGGAGTGGTGCTATTCCGGCAACCGTTATGTATAAATTGGGAAAAAAGGTGTATTTTCGCGAAGGGGAGTTTACCTCTGAAACTCTCGAAAAAGCAATTCAATCAAAAATTAAATAAATCATGAAAAAAGTTTTGTTCCTTTCTGCTGCAATTATTGCATTCTCATCCTTTACCAATACCGGCTACAATGTGGGCGACAAGGCTATGAATTTTAGCCTTAAAAATATAGATGGTAAAATGGTTTCCCTCACTGATTACAAAGAGGCCAAAGGCTTTATTGTAATATTTACCTGCAATCATTGTCCTTTTGCAAAGGCATACGAAAGCCGGATAATTGATTTGAACACCAAATATGCATCACAAGGGTATCCGGTGATTGCTATTAACCCCAATGACCCTACACAAGTTGCTGAAGACAGTTATGGCATTATGCAGGCAAGGGCAAAAGCCAAAAACTATCAATTCCCTTACCTTGTTGATGAAACACAGCAGGTGGCAAAAGCATACGGGGCGGCACATACTCCGCATGTATTTGTGCTTCAAAAATCAGGGAGCGATTTTGTTGTAAAATACATTGGCGCTATTGATGACAACAGTGATGACCCTTCAGCAGTGAAAGAAAAATATGTAGAAAATGCAGTTAATAATCTGCTGGCCGGTAAACCTGTTAATCCTTCGTCCACCAAGGCAATCGGTTGCGGTATTAAGTGGAAAAGCTAATCAAGAATAAGCTCCAAGGTTAATTTCAGGCATCTTACATACTGCACACAAATCGCACTTATTGTAAGTTAGCCAATGGTCACGCTCATTAAAGGGGTATTTATTAACATATGGTTTAAGCACCATTTTTTGCTTCAGCCAGAACGTAGTTATTTTAGGATTATGTGCATAAAACCGGAACGCCCTGAAAGGAGATTGGGGCATTTCTTTTTTTGCAATCGGGTATCTTGTGATAAGCCTTATACAAACAA
>Ga0206823_1100_pt2 | contig 21857 bp, 12 predicted proteins | sample Alteio_BWOrgCont_81_FD_152868 | JGI IMG/M metagenome (GOLD analysis project Ga0206823, IMG submission 152868) | Enriched cells from forest soil in Barre Woods Harvard Forest LTER site, Petersham, Massachusetts, United States -... | ecosystem: Environmental > Terrestrial > Soil > Temperate forest >...
GATTCTGGTTGGTAATGGAATAGGAGAATCTGCTATCTGTTATAAACTGGTTTTTGAAACTGTTTTGAAAGAACAGGTTATATTGTTCCAATGTGTTTGCAAAGCTTGGGGTTAGAGTAGCATTAACCAGGTTTACCTCCAATAGAGCAATCGTTACATGTTGATTTTTTACCGGGTTCCAATCAAATGCATAAGAACCCCCTAAGATACTTCTTAAATAGTACCCCGGGCGTTGTTGAAAGTCAAAGCTAAGTTTTATACTCGTCTGGGGGTTAACTCTCCTTGCAAAGTGGAATAGGCTAAAGGGAAATAAGGGACGAGGTGCTGTCAAATCTAATTCAGGCCCGAAATCTGCTATCAGGTTATTGTTGCCTGCACTGAGTTGTTCATTAATCAATCCTGCATTCAGCTTAAGGGTTAATTGTTCTGCTCCTTTAAACTGGTTATGATTTTGATAGGAAATATCTCCCTGTATACCTCCATCCCCTCCTGTATTGGTAAGATCAAAATCATACCCGTATGAAAGTTTTACTACGGGCATTAATTGTATATAACAATCCAGCAGGTTACTATCTCTTACCGGTGCATATCTTATGGAAATATAACTAAACTCATTCAGCTGTGACAGCCCGGTATATGTATCTTCCCTGTTTTGTAACCGGTAAACATCACCGGGAGTAATAAATATTTTTTGCCTGAATTTGGAGGGCTTTAAACACAATTGCCCGGAAGGATATTCTATTGTAAGCCCATCGTATGTTACAGAGTCACCGGCATGATAGAATTCATTCGCCGGGTCATAGTTCATTTGAATGATAACATGGCGGATGTGATAATATGAGTGGGCGGTTTCAATAGTTGAATCTGTGTAATTAGGATTGCGGCGGACAAATTTCTTAATGATAATAGTTACATCATCCACGTGGGTTGCACTGTTAGTATCCACCTGGTAGCTGATATATTGCTTCGAAAAATAATAAAATCCTGCATTATTAAGTTCTTTGGTAATCCGGTCCTTTTCCGCATCAAAAATATCCTGGTCATAAATATCGTTTTTCCGAATCAGGCAATCTGCCGTATCAGAATAAATTTCAGGTGCTAATGCCGGGTCTTCAAACAAATAGCGAATGGTATTAATTTTATAAGGCTTGCCCGGCTTTAGGATATAAGATACCTCTCCTTTTTTATCCCATGTATGGATGGAGTCTTTTACGCGTGCATTGTAATACCCCTTCTTAAAAAGAAAAGCGTTTATTTGTTCGGTTGATCTTTGCGTTAATGAGGTATCTAAAATAACTGGCTGTTCTCCCTGGCTCATTATCCATTCCCTACCCGTTTTCCTATCCATCTTTTTTTTCAGTTTTGCCGCTGTCCAGCCTTTTTTTCTTGCCCTTATTGCACGGGCAGTATCTTTAATAGCTTTTCTCCTGGCTGTTTTTGCCGAATCGGGCAGGTTGTATAGATATAAGTAAAAGGGTATTACAAATAGTATTTTCGTATTAGGCTTTTGTTTTACATAGGGCTGTAATTCGGAGGGAGCAATCCGGGCAGGTATTTCAAGCATTTCAATACCCTCTTTCCCTATATTGGTTATATCATTTAATCCACCGGCTTTTTGTGGGGCATTAATCCGGTAAATAAAGTTGTTGCTGGTTAAAAGATGCTCTCCCGTATGTACTTTTTTGACCGTATTACAGCCAAATAATGAAATAAGCATCCACATACCTGCTATAAAAAGTAAATATCTGTTTATAATAAAAAAGTATCGTGCAGAATTGCTTTTCATTACCGCAAAACTAAAGTCTTTTACTTCTCGAAAAATCTGGGAACACCAAAATAGACTAACAACTTAATTCACACGAGGTGAAATTTGTATGAAGGCCACCTGCTTATAGGACCTAAATTACCCGGTCTATGGTTATTTTATAACCAGCATCCGGCTCGTTTTTACAGTATCTTTAGTGATGAGGCTGCAGAAATAAACCCCAGCGGCTCTGTTGCTCAAATCAATGGACTGTATATTATTTCCCTGGTGGGCATTGTTTAATTGTGATTCCTGAACCAGTTGCCCGTTTTGGTTATATATCCGTAATAGTACAGAACCTTGTTCCGGTAAGTAGTAATTAATAGAAGCTTTTCCTGAAGAGGGATTAGGATATAAATTAACTTCCATATCCGCAGTCGGAGAAGTTAAATTATGTACAGTTGTAATGTTATTCAGGCTGGTAATGTTGGCAGTGTAAACTCCACGGGTATGGGTAGCTATAGCAACCAGTCCGTCCGATTGACGAACATCCACCATGTCGCATACCGAATTTCCAATAGTGGCTGTGGCTTGTTGCACCCAAACAGTAGAATTGCCTTTCAGGCTATCAGTAGCATAAAGGCCCGTACTGGCAGCCACCCAGAAAATGGTTCCTCCTGCTTGAGGATGTTGAATGGCAGCCCAACGCAGCGAAGGTTGGTTTTTGCCATCCAGATTCCCGCTTATTCTTGTCCATGTTGTGCCTCCGTTAGAACTAAAGAAAAGATTGTGCACCGCGTAATTTGAATAAACAAGCATTAAGTCGTTGGCGCTATCGGGGTCAACGGCAATACAATCAACATAAGACCCACTTGGTAGTACATTGCTTGTAATATCTTTAGGGTTAGGGGTACCGCTATTTGCCCCGGTGATGCTGTAAACATTTCCGCTCGAAGTCCCATAATACAGTATATTGGCAGGTGTGGTTGAAACAGCAATAGCTGTAATATCAGAACTGGTAACAGGTACACTGTCTGGCCATTGTACCCAGTTGGTGCTTATAGAATCCCACTGGTTAGCCAATGGTATTCCTGCCAAATTGTTGTTTCTCCACAAATATTTACCGGCACCCAAATACATAAGATAATTATTATTGGGGTCAACAACACAGGGTGAAAGCCATTCGTAATTTTTGGCCCCAATTGGGTCTATCCGGTTAAATGCAGTTACTGTTCCATGAACTGTATCCATTTGGGCTTTAAATAATTTTGCTGTGGTCGTTTCATAGTAAAAATATTTTCCCGAATCTGCAATGTTGCAAAATGAACCATCGCCAAAAATTGGTTTTGTCCAGGAATTAGTTAGCGATAAGGAATTATCAAACAGGCAATCATTATCCTGTGCCCCTGCAACCAATATAGGGCTTCCTGAAGTTGCGTGGTTAGAAGTAACAGTATAAAACATGGTAGTAACATATCCATTATCAAATGTTTGCCAGGTAATAGTAGCTGCCATATCATTCAGGGTTTTAAATAATCCCCCATCGCATCCCGAGTACATTACAGAAGGATTAGAAGGAGAGAAAAAGAGTACATGCTGGTCAGGATGGTCACCCGGGTACACTTGAATATTGGGTAACGACGCCCCTACGCCATATCCGCCTATATGTGTGCTATGCGAATTATCAAAAAATCCGGTAGTAGAACGGAATATATCTGTTCCTCCAATGAAAATAGTTGCTGTATCGGTGGGTAGGAAACTTACTACCATATCATAAGAACTCTGGCAATTGTATTTGTCAAATAAGCCTCCGCTATGTGGAAGATTGGGGGAAAGGTTCCACCACCTGCCACCTGCGCTGTCACCATCACCCGATACATATCTGTATTTCCATAAGCTGTTCCATTCTACTTGTTTCTCGAAATTCGTGTCCGGTGTTCCATACCCGGGTGAATTGGCAAGAAAATAAAGCTGGTTCAGATTAGTGGGGGCGTAGCACATAACAATCCGGTTGTAAGAAGGAGGAAAGTTAGGCGGTGTAATATTGGTGTAGTGCAATCCATCCGGTGACCTCCAAATACCTCTTTGTGCCCCGTCGCTGCTGATAGTAACATACACCACCCCGGCAGAAGTAACAATTACATTCGTATAGTATCCGCTGGCAGACGTGGCGCTGCCAAAAACAGGGCTCCACAACCTTCCGCTATCATTCGAACGGAAAACTGCCCCATTAAGCAGGGAGGCATAAACAATACTGGAATCTGTTCTCGATGGGTCTGTAGCAATGCTCCATATTCCCTCCCAGTTGCTGGCGAAATTCACATCATTATTTGCTGTGCTTGCCATAGATGTCCATGTAACTCCGTCATCTAACGAACGGTAAACTCCATTGCCCAGGTAGTAAGCACCTGTAGCACCGGCAGATGCACCGTAGCATTCTCCCGAGCCATAGTACCACACATTCGTATGATTAGCACGTACATCTTGCGCAAGGCATGATACACTTTGTTGTATGCTAAGTTGGGTGGTAAGTGTCCATGATTTACCACTATCCGTACTTCTCCACATCCCGCCGGCGGCAGTACCTGCAAGCAATGTGGCTTCAGTCTTTACATCAGCAGCGAATGCCCTTGTCCTGCCCCCCACATTCCAGGGGCCGCGCATTTGCCACACCACCGGAACTGGGCCATGTGTATATCTTGTATCATGCAAATCTGTTGGAAGCCCCGCAGCAAAATTCAATTCCAGGCTGCGTATGTTATCAGGTATCCTGCCGGTGGCAGGGTCTGCCAGGCGTTGTTGTTCCCATTTGAGATATCCCTCTATGTCTTCACCTTCCTGCTTAGCAACGGATGTTTTTAAAGAGTTGCGATTTGTTATGTGATGATATGCAAAAGCAAGTGCAACAACTGCAAAGAAAAGGCAAAAGTTCAGTACTATTTTTTTCATGGTAATGGTATGCTATTGGTAATAGAAAGCAAATGTATTATTAAATGATGAAAAATAAAAGGTTAGCTTCAATATTAGGAAAGATGCTCAAGCGGACGAAAGAGTTGCCTTCTTCTTTATTGAATGCGGAAATCCCTATATTTGTGAAAAGTAGTTTGCATGGTATCCTGGCAGTTATTTCGTGAAACTTTTTCGTTTGCTTTCCGGGCGCTGGCTCAAAATAAATTGAGAAGCACCCTCTCTCTGCTGGGGATTACGATTGGTATTTTTTCCATCATAACGGTTTTCACTTTTATTGATTCGTTGCAAATAAGCCTTCAAAAGGATGTGAATAACCTGGGTAGCAATGTAGTTTATGTTGAGAAGTGGCCCTGGACATTCACCAAAGATTACCCTTGGTGGAAATATTGGATTCGTCCCCAGCCTACTGTAAACGAGATGAACGAAATTCAGAGGAAATGCAAAGATGCCGATGCAGTTGCCTATACTTTTGGAAAAAATGCCACGGTTGAATACCAGAATAGTTCGGTTGACATGGTTAGTGTGAATGGTATTACTGACGATTATAACCAGGTAGTCAATTGGGTAAAAATAGGTGAAGGACGATACTTTTCACCGGGAGAATTTGCCGGTGGAAGTAATGACGCTATTATAGGTGCCGATGTGGCAACCGGTTTATTTGGCAGCAATGAAGCCCTAGGAAAATATATTAAGATAAAGGGCAGAAAGGCGCTGGTAGTAGCGGTGATGAAGAAGCAGGGGGAAAGCAAGATTTCCAATATTAACATGGATGTATCAGTATTGGTGCCGTATAATTATATGAAAACTATTTTCGATATGCACAATATGTGGATACCGCGGGTTATACTGGTGAAAGCAAAAGATGGTATAAGCAATGCCCAGCTTATGAGTGAAATTGAAGGGGTATTACGCCCTATCCGGCAACTCAAACCTTCCGAAGAAGATAATTTTGCCCTTAATGAATCGAGTATGGTTAGCCAAAACTTTACTTCCCTGTTTGATATAATTGCTGTTATCGGGTGGGTGGTAGGAGGGTTTTCTATATTGGTGGGTGGTATTGGTATAGCCAATATTATGTTTGTATCTGTAAAAGAAAGAACATCGCTTATAGGCATCCAGAAGTCTTTGGGTGCAAAAAATTATTTCATCCTTACCCAATTTATTGTAGAAGCCATTGTTTTGTGCCTGATTGGTGGAATGATAGGATTATTATTGATTTATATCCTCACTCTTCTGGTAGGGAATTCTTTCGGCATGGAATTTATACTCACTTTTTCAAATGTATTATTAGGGCTTTCATTGTCTGCTTTTATTGGATTACTTTCCGGTTTCATTCCTGCGTATACCGCCTCCCAGCTCGATCCGGTAGAGGCTATCCGCTCCACTTATTAATTTGATGATTTGATAATGAAGCTATGACCTTTTGAACAAATAAATTCTAAATAGAAATATCAATATAAATTAACGTCATTTGCAGACAAATAAAGAGAATCTAATTGTAAAAAAGACCTTTGAATTTTCAACTCAAATAATGATATATGTTGATTTATTGATGGAGAAAAGGAAATTTCCGTTAGCCAATCAATTATTTAGAAGCGGAACATCAATCGGAGCGAATGTAAGGGAAGCTCAAAATGCCGAAAGCAAAGATGATTTTATTCATAAAATGAAAATAGCTGCAAAAGAAGCAGACGAAACAGAATATTGGTTAATGTTATGCAAAATCAACTCTAGTTACCCGAGCCCCGATGATCTTTTAAAACAAATAGACTCTATTCATAAAATCCTATCAAAAATAATTTCATCCAGCAAGTCTAAAATTCCATCATCAAATTATCAAATCACCAAATTATCAAATCAATAAAATGGTTGGCATTAAAACAAAACGTCCCCGCATTGTAAGTATCATAAGTGTTATAGGCTGGATAATGGTAGTGCTTAGTTTTGTCTATGCTTTTTCACCTGCGGTAAAGAAAATAGGCGAGTTTTATCCTGCCCTTTATAGTTTTGTAGTTTGCTTGCAATTTATTTCTTTTGTCGGAATATGGTATATGAAGAAGTGGGGCGTTCACCTGTTAGTAGTATCCTTTTTCTGTAAAAATATTTTATTGGTTTTTATGAATAGTTTTTCCTATGGTGATTTCACATTTCTCGTTTCTGCCATATTTATAATTACTCTTCTTTTTTTCTATCGCCGGATGGACGTAAACCTTTAAGCCTTGAATAACCCGACAGAAAGTCACTTTAAGCAATCCCTCTCCCTCTTCGATGCGACCATGATTGTGGCAGGGTCTATGATTGGTTCGGGCATATTTATCGTTACGGCCAATATGTCGAGGCAGATTGGAGCGCCCGGGTATATTTTGCTCGAGTGGATAGCAAGCGCCATTATTACTGTAATAGCTGCCCTTAGCTATGGAGAGCTTGCAGGGATGATGCCTAAAGCGGGAGGGCAATATGTATATTTAAAGGAAGCCTATAGCCCTATGATGGGTTTTCTTTTCGGGTGGACAGGATTTACAGTTATTCAGACAGGTTTTATAGCCGCTGTAGGAGTGGCTTTTGCAAAGTTTACGGCTGTATTTTTCCCTGTGCTGGGAACCGATCACATTATTGCTGATTTAGGGTTTTTAAAAATATCGGCAGCACAGGTATTCGCTATTGCTATTATTATACTCATTACATTTATTAATACCCGTGGAATTAATTATGGTAAAATAGTGCAGGGTGTTTTTACTTCCACAAAACTGCTCGCACTTGCGCTGTTAGTTCTGGTAGGATTGTATGTTGCTTTCAACGGGCATTTTATATCCGGTAATTTTCACAATTTGTGGAGCGCTTTTTCTGTTAACGACAAAGGGACAACTACTCAAAATCCATTAACAGGCTTTCCATTGTTGGCAGCCTTAGGTGTTGCAATGGTGGGTCCTCTCTTTTCAAGCGATGCATGGAACAACGTTACATTTATTTCTGCTGAAATAAAACAACCAAGCCGTAATATTCCATTGGCTTTGTTGATAGGAACTTTAATAGTCGGAGTACTTTATATTTTTTCGAACATTACTTACCTTGCTATATTGCCGCTTCACGGTACCCCGCAGGGAACTGATGTTATGACAAGGGGTATTGCCTTTGCAAAAGACGACAGGGTGGCAACAGCCGCCGTCTCCATTATGCTTGGCAACGGAGCGGCTTATATTATGGCAGCCCTCATTATGGTCTCTACATTTGGGTGCAATAATGGTATTGTCCTGTCCGGTGCGCGCTTATATTATGCTATGGCAAAAGACAACCTGTTTTTTAAACAGGCAATGAAACTCAATAGCAAGGGAGTGCCGGCTATATCTCTTACTTTTCAATGTATATGGGCAAGTGTTCTGTGTCTTTCCGGCACCTATGGCGATTTGCTGGATTATATCACCATTGCTTCCTTGCTTTTTTATTCACTTACGATTGCCGGAGTTTTTATTCTCCGCAAAAAAGAACCCCATGCTGAAAGGCCATACAAAGTATTTGCGTATCCTGTTTTACCTGCCATTTATATACTTTGTGCAGTAGCAATTAGTATAGACCTTTTGATTGAGATACCTAAGACAACCTGGCCGGGAATAATTATTGTGCTTATTGGAATTCCCTTTTATTTTCTGATGAAAAGGAGTCAGAAAGCCTGAATATGCAAGCTGTTTCTGCATCTGAATTTCTCTCTCTTTCGCGTAGCTACCCGGTTATTGATGTACGCACCCCTGCTGAATTTCAGCAAGGGCATATTCCGGGATCAATAAATATTCCTTTGTTTACAAATGAAGATAGAGTAATAATAGGCACCTTATATAAGCTACAGGGTAAAGAAGCAGCTATGTTAAAAGGTATGGAACTAGCAGCACCCCGGTTTGTAAAATATATTCGCAAAGCAGGAGAAGTGGCCATTGACGGAACCCTCCTTTTACATTGCTGGCGGGGGGGTATGCGTAGTGCAGGCATGGCATGGCTTTTTGAGTGGTATGGATATAAAGTATATACGCTGCAAAAAGGATATAAAGCCTTTCGTAATATGGTACTGGAAACATTTGAAAGGCAATTCAAGTTAAAAGTACTTGCAGGCAAAACGGGCTCAGGAAAATCACTTGTATTAAAAGAATTGGAAAAAATGGGCGAGCTTGTTTTAGATCTCGAAAAGATAGTGCATCACAAAGGTTCTGCTTTTGGTGTGTTAGGGGAGCAGCCACAGCCTACCCAGGAAATGTTCGAGAATGAATGCGCTGTTTCTTTATTGGGGATGCCTCCAGGCAGGCCTGTTTGGGTAGAGGATGAAAGCCAAAACATTGGTAAAAGAATTATTCCTAATTCATTTTTTGCTCAAATGCGGACAGCCGACGTTTTTTATATAGATGTTCCATTTGAAAACCGGGTAAATTATCTGTGCGGAGAGTATGGAAAATACAGTGAACTTGAATTAATAGAGTGTGTTGAAAAAATAAGAAAAAGATTGGGTAACCAACATGCTAAAGCAGCTATTGAAGCTATACGGGAAGGGGATGTTAAAAAAGCTTGTGAAATAAGCCTTGTTTATTATGACAAAAGCTACAATCATGGAGTAGCTAAGCGAACGCCCTCTTCTATTAGAAAGCTGGAGTTTAATGAAATTGCCCCGGAAAAGATTGCTGACACAATACAAAAGCTTACATAAAAAAAGAGGGCTTTTCGACCCTCTCTTTTTATAGTATTAAAACGATTTTATTACTCTACAACAATTCTTCCGGTGGAAGCAACCTCTCCCTTTTCTGTCAGAAGTTTGTATATATAAACACCCTTAGGCTGGGCACTTAAATTAATGGCATTGTTGGCTGAACTTACAACAGCAGTATTTACTTCTTGTCCAATTACGTTGTACACCTTCACCTGGTAAGTATTATTATCAGGCAATGAGAAATTAAATACGCCATGGCTTGGATTGGGGTATACGGTAATGGTGGTAGCCGTAGAAATTTTCTGTACTCCTAAAGCTTGTGCAGGAGGTTGTATTCCATAAATAACACCGATATATTCAGAGAAGTCAAATCCGTTTGGGTTTAATAAAGTAACAGCATAGTATCCGTCATCTTGTCCGCTCCATCCCCAATTCATGTGCATTTCATTGGTGGCGCTGTATCCATCGCATACCCATGAATGTCCTCCTTGCTTCGGGTCGGTACCTTCAAATTGCATAGGGCGTTTATTGTTCAATTCACTTTCCAACAATGCAATCCAGTTAGCTTGAGAATAATTTTGATAAAAAGCTGAATTAATAAGATTGGCATCATAACCAAAATAAGCAGTATAGGAGTTATATGCAGAAGCCCCGCCACCTATTACTTGTGCTCCGCTTTCGGAAGGAGAATAGTCCATGTCAACACTTACACCGCAATCGTACATCAGTTCAGCAACCTGAGCATTGTTTTTACCAAGTTCTATTGGCATGGCAGCCCAGTCATAGTGCGAAGTATCGTAGCTTGCACATAATTGCCCATAATTTTCGGAATATCCGCGATTGGTTGTTTCATCATAACAACTGGAGCTTATCCCTGTACTTGGGTACGACCAGTATTTCATAATTTGCGCCATGGCTGTTGCCACACAACCGGTAACTGAGCCACCGGGACAAAGTGCGTTATAATAAGGCGCCTGGTCCCAATAGGTTCTACATAATGGTAATACACTGTCTCTACTTACTGCCGCATTATGGGTTAATATATGATTTGCATTTGGAGTAACATAAGTTGCCCAGGCATTAGCTATATCAGCAGTGGCTGCAATATTTTGAGTACGTATGGCAGCTACTTCACTTTTACGCAACTGTAACCAATAATAAACATTGTTATTGGCAACAGGCGCAACAAAAGAGCCTTCATCAGAGTAGCCTATAATTGGATAGGCAGCATCTTCTGCCGATACAATAACAAAGCCTTTATTTGTATTTATATTAAAAGCATAATACACAGGCAGATTGTTGGCATCTGTTTCTGTATAAGCCAATGAGAGAGCAGCAGTGGCTGCAGACTTTTGTGCATAAAAATTCTGTCCCGCTTTTTGCGCAACACTCACCGTTACAGGAGCAGCTTTACTAATACCAGTTCCAAGTAGAACTGCTAATACAAGAACTTTAACATTTTTCATTATCGGGTTTATTATAAGTGTTTGTTCAATATGCAAATATCGTAATTTTTTATCTCAAAAAGAAATTCCTGCCTGGAATGGGTTTTATTGAATAATTATTCTGCCGGTAGAAGTTGGGCTGCCGGTAGTGGTTTCTATCTTATAGATGTACACACCTTTTGGTTGTGAACTCAGGTTGATGTTTGTTTGCAGGGTATTGAGCTTAGAGGAAGACACTTCCTGGCCAAGCACATTATAGATATAAATTTGAGGAGATCCGGACACTGACCCAATCTCAACGTTAAACACCCCATTGCTTGGGTTCGGGTAAACTTTTGTAGAAGTATTGGTAGAAACTTGTGCAACCCCTGCAGCCTGTGATGGAGGTTCAATACCGATGATTGCTCCTAAGTTACTTGTAAAGTCAAACCCGGAGCCTGCCGGGGCTAACTTGGTGGCAGAATAGTACCCGTCGTCCGTGCCACTCCATCCCCAATTCATGTGTAGCTGATTGAGGGCATTGTATCCGTCACATACCCATGAATGTCCCTCTTGTAAAGCACTGTCTGTACCTTGGTATTGAACGGGCCTGTTATGGTTAAATTCATTCTCAATTAAATTAATCCAGTTGGTAGAATTATATTTTGATTCTAAAACACCTTGTAAGGTAAATTGATAATACCCAAAATATTGGGTCCAGGCATTAATGGCAGAAGGAGCCTGGCCTAGTACATAGGCACCACTTGAGGAGGGGCTATAATTCATGTTTACACTCACCCCGCAATCGTACATAAGTTCTGCCACTTGAGGATTAGCCGAAGTTACTTTGCCTATAGGCATAGCGGCCCAGTTATAATGGGAGGTATCAAAATTGGCGCATAGCTGGCCATAGTTTTCAGTAAACCCATAAGATGTTTCATCATAGTAGCAGGTAAAACTATATCCAACAGAAGGATATGACCAGTATTTCATAATCTGGGCCATGGTTGTTGCTACACAACCGGTAACAGAACCATGGGGGCACAAGGCGTTGTAATAAGGTGATTGGTCCCACAGGGTACTGCATAAGGGGCCGACAGCGCCTAAGGCGGCATGTGAATTATTTATGGGAGCATTATTTATATAACTACTCCATTCTGCAGTAACTTCCGCAGTTGCCATCAAATTTGTACTCCGCATGGATACAATTTCATTCTTCCGGTTGTTCATCCAAAAGGCCACATTGCTATTGGCTGTTGGAATAACATAGCCTCCCTCGTTTGAGCTGCCTATAATTGGAAACCCTGCATCTTCGGCCGACACAATAACAAAGCCCTTATCTCCGTTAACATTAAAAACATAAAATATTGGTTGACCGTTAGAATCAAGTTCAGTATAGGCTAAAGTTAAAGTGTTGGCAGTTGTATGATATGCCTGGATAAAGTAATTCCCCGCAACTGTGGCAGCTTTTTGTTGTGGAATGGGAGTAGCATATATGGAAGAAACTCCCAATGACAGGAAAAAAATCAGAAATTTTAATTTTTTCATAGTCCCTTTAGAATTGTTAAAATGGTTTTTTTGTGGGTCGCAAATTTAGAAGATATTTTAGATTAAAAAAATGACAGAAGTCAATTTTTTCTTAACGTTTGTGAAAATGTTGTTTTTCAGGACATTAATTTTGAAATAGAATAAAATAAACGGCTCATTTTGTATCTTGGGTAAATTACCTTTTAACAGGGTATTAATAAGCCATAGGAATTGTTAAAATTGAAGCAAATAAATAGTCATCACGTTAAACTACCCCTAAGATACGCAAAATAGGGGGTAATGGTTGGGTAACCAATAAAAAAAACCTTGCAAGGTTTTTATGTAAATAACCTTTATGCAGGTTTCACCTGCCACTTAAAATCCAGCTTTTTAATTTCTTCAGCCGATTTGTAAACCTTTTCTTTCAGGTTTTCTTTATAAACAATCACCTTATTCATAAGGGTTTCGTCGCCGGTTGCAATAATTTGGACAGCAAGTATTCCGGCATTTTGTGCCCCATCCACCGCAACGGTAGCTACCGGTACACCTGAAGGCATTTGTACGATTGAAAGGAGGGAATCCCACCCATCAATAGAGTTGGAAGATTTAACCGGGACACCTATAACTGGCAAAGGTGTTACGGCCGCTACTACACCCGGAAGGTGAGCTGCTCCGCCTGCTCCGGCAATAAATACTTTTATACCCCGCTCTTTTCCGGTGCGAACATATTCTAGGGTTTTATCTGGTGTGCGGTGCGCCGACAGCACATTTATTTCAAAAGGTATTTCAAAGCTTTCCAGCACTTTAGCTGCTTCTTTCATCAGGGGTAAGTCCGAGACACTGCCCATTAATATTCCCACAAGCGGTTTCATATAGCGTATTTGTTTTAGTGTATTATTGAATACTTACATCGTACGGCATTCTTGCCTGTACACCTTTCATATCTTTAAATTTTGTGATATCTTCCAGCGGCTCATAAATTTCACCCAGGGCATCTTTTAAAAGTGTTTTGCCTGATTCAGCCGAAAAGTTTTTCAATAGTTTATGAAAAGGGTTTATCTGTGTTGGCAGTTCTTCTGTATTGTAGCTGCTCAGGTGTGCCTTATTTGCCGCAATTTGAAGAGCTACTTTTAAGGAACCAAGTGTATCAACCAGCCCGATTTTTCTTGCCTGCTCACCGCTCCAAACTCTGCCTTGCCCAATACTGTCAACATTTGCTATGGACATATTTCTTCCGTCAGCTACTCGTTTCAGAAACGTATGATAGAAATCTTCAATAGCATTTTGCAATACCATTGCTTCTTTCGGTTCCAGCGGATAGCTTACGGAAGGGGCTGCCGAGTGTGCATTGGTGCTAACGGTGTCCGTAGTAATGCCCAACTTATCTTCCAGCAGTTCTTTTGCATTGGGTAATAAACCAAACACACCAATAGACCCGGTGATAGTGGTTGGTTCTGCCACAATTTCATCGGCAGCGCACGAAATATAATATCCACCCGATGCAGCATAGTCGCCCATTGAAACAACAAAGGGTTTCTCCTTCTTTGCCAGGGCAACCTCTCTCCATATCATGTCTGATGCAATACCATCACCGCCCGGGGAATTAACCCTTAATACTATTGCTTTCACACTGTTATCGAGCCGGGCTTCACGTATAGCTCTTGAAATCCGGTCAGAGCCTATGGTTTGGTCATCTCCTTCGCCAGATATTATATCTCCGGCAGCATAAATAATAGCTATTTTTCCGGTGCCGGTTTTATAAGTGCTGAAGCTTTTCCTGTATTCATCCACTCCCACAAAGGTGTTTTCATTTTCCAGGGTCTGTCCCATTTTCTTTAATTTGGCTTTTACTTCGTCAGGGTAAAGAAGGCTATCCACCAGGTTATGCTCCATGGCTTCTTTGGCAGAGTTTATAGTCAGGTTATTTGCCAGTTCATTAATATTTCCAACGGTCAGGTGTCTTGAAGCAGCAATATCGGTAAGCATATCGTCCCAAATGGAACTGATAAGCCCGCGGAGTTGCAACCTATTGTCAGGGCTCATTTTATCCATTATATAAGGTTCAACAAAGCTTTTAAATCTTCCGTGGCGGAACACTTGCATTTGGATACCTAATTTATCGAGTGCTTTTTTGAAGAACATTATTTCAACAGAAAGCCCTTTCATAAAAATCTCTCCTTCGGGATATAGATAAACCTTGTCGGCAACAGAAGCGAGGTAATACGATTTCTGGGTATAATCTACTCCATAAGCAATAATAAATTTCCCTGACGAAGCTTTAAAATCTTTCAGTTCCTTGCGTATAGTTTGTATGGTAGAAATTCCGGCAGGAATACTGCCAAGGTCAAGAAAGATGCCTTTTATTTTGCTATCAGTAGCAGCATTGCGTATGGAGGCAACAATGTCATTTAGCCCTGCTGTTTCGTGTGTAGGGGTATTATCATCAAAATCAATATTTAATGGATTTTCCTGCGTACGTTCTCCAATGGCATGATCGAGTTTTATTTCAAGTATGGAATTACTGTAAACATGCTGCACTTCTTTCGTCTTAATAGATTTCACAAGTCCTGCAAATATTCCAATGATGATAAAAAATATAATAACGAGCCCTATAATGGCACCAACAAATGAGCCGAGCATTGAACCGAAAAAAGTTTTCATAGGATATAAAATTAATAGTTTGCAATATTAGCAAAAAGACAGGCAGCTTTTACGACGGGGAATGATTAATAGTTTTGATATTGCTGCGTGTCTTCCCAATCGCGCTGGCGGGTAAGCTTCAGGTCTTTCAATACAGAAGACTTCACGTGAATAGTAACCATGAAATTTTGATGGAAACCGAATGGGATAGTGCTGAAATCAAATTCCCAGCAGTGCATATCTCTTACAGCGGAAATAGAAGTGGAAGTAAATTGATGGCCAGTGAAATCATAGCCCGAATAAATGCTGGCATGCCAATATTTTGTTACCTGCGCACTCATGTTGATAGTTAATCCCTGTGTAATTATATTATTCGAACCCAACCCGCTGTTAATGGCGCTCGATATGCTATAGTTCATAGTCATAGACCAGGTATTCAATTCCAAGGGAGCATAGTATGCCGGGCGGTTTTGTATGTATTCATAATATTGGTCGGGCGAAGTAAACTGCAATCCGGGGGCCGTTGTATTATTGCTTGTGTTCGATTGATTTTGCTGGTTCTGTTGCCCCTGGCTCTGGTTCTGTCCCTGCGGCTTGGCCGCTCCCTGCGTTAGGGTAGTAGAAAGAGTAAGGGAGTTGTTGGTGAATCTGCCTATTTGTCCATTTTGCCAAACAAGTTGGCTGAGGTTTTCACCATAGGCATTCATACGGTAGGGGTCCAATGTTCCGGTATAATTTACCATTAATTTTTTAAATAAAGTGGTATTTCCCGTCATCGTAATTTCTGCCCATCTGAAACTATCGGCTACTGTGTTATAACTTGTGCTTATAGTAAACCGCTCTATCAGTTTGACTTTTTTGTAGATGGTTCCGGAATCAGTATGCTGGCGTATTTTCATTTCAATATTATTGCCTAACGACATGGTAATAGCTTCCTGTTTCCCTGCTCCGGGGCCTCCATATATCCCGTTTTGAAAGATGGAATATTTGGGAGTACCGGGAACGGCATCCGTTACATATTGATAATAATTATATGCCGATGAGCCGAAATCGGGCTGGTAAGTGAATCCGAGCACCGGGTAAATTACATCCCGAATAGTTATAGCTTTATAAATTCCCAGGCCATAAAGGCTGTAAACATTGGTAGTAAGTGTCAGGTTAGCATTATATGTATTGACAGCTTGAAAACCCTGAACGGTATCTGTAATAATCGAGTCATACACCCCCCGGTAATCGCTTAGGGCATGTTTCCGTATGGTTTGCAGATATTCGGTGGTAGTAAAGTTTACGCTGGGTGTAAGTGTAAAGTAGCGGAATACTCTAAAGTTGCCCGATATGGGGATTGAAGTATTTGCTCCATTTTGTATTTGGCGCAAGGTTTGGGGTTTAAACAAGAGGCTGTCCGTAGTCGCAACTCTGCTTTCTGCTGAAGTGTTAATAGTAAATGAAACATTGTTGTACCACTTGTTCGGATTAATGGGTGCATTCTCATCTTCAAACCACTTGGCAGGATATATTCTGTCAACTGAAAATGTTAGTACCGGCAAATCAATATTTATGGCATGAGTGATGGTATTTTGCGAATGGTCGGCGCTAAGTGAAAGATGAAAAGGCGTACCCTGGAAATTTTGAGAGAATGAAATACTCGATGATAATGTGTTTTGTAAAAAAGTAGTGGGATTATAAGAAGTATTCGTGTAATAATTGCTGCTGCCCGCATTTACACTTGCCATAAATGTGCTATTGGGGCGGGCTTTTGGGTCCTGGTGGTCAGTCCACGAAATGATCCAGCTATTCTCCTTCGTAAAATCGGTTGTGCCTTCAATAGGCAGTTTCGTAAGGGCATATCCGAAGTTGAAAACCCCGTTATAGTGGTAGCGGTCATCGTAATCTATAATATCCCGGAAGCCCCAACTGCCGTATGAATAAATATCGCCGCGCACCTGCATGTCAAATTTATCGCTCAGCCCAAAGTAATATCCCCCGTTTTGCAAATAAAATCCCTCAGACTGCGATTCTCCATAAGAAGGAATAAGTATGCCCGAATGCCTGCCCTGCTCCAGGGGGAAAAATCCAAAAGGGATAGCGAGGGGTGTAGGCACCCCTTCAATAACAAGCCATGCAGGGCCGGTTACTACCTGGTCATGCGGAATTACTTTCAGTTTTAAAGCACTCACGTAAAAATGCGGGTCCTTAGCGTCGCAGGTAGTATAGGTTCCATTTTTCATGTAATATATTCCACTCGAATCTTTTTTTACAATTTTTCCCTGAATGTATCCTTCTCCTTCTTTGGTGTCAATGTTATTTATTCTGCCTTTTTTGCTTTTAAAATTATAGCGTATAATATCTGCATGAAAAACATCTGCCCCCTGGTGAAATTCAGGTTTCCCTATCACCCTTCCGCTGTCTGCATTATATACGCCATGTGCATTGGCAATACTGCTGTCCGTAGAAAGGTCAATGTAGGCAGCCTTTAGTTCCAAATCATCATATTTTACCGATGCATCTCCATATAAAAAGACTTGCCTGGTAGCTGCATTAAGTCGTATAGAATCGCGGGCATGATAAATTACTTTCGATTCGATGGGGGCCTTTTTCGAAGTTTTCTTTTTAGGTTTTTCAGTTTTTTTGATAGAATCTGTTGGTATAACAATAGAAAACGCGCTTGCGTTAAGCCCAATTATTAACAAGGGGAGGAGGATAAAAAGCTTGAAAAATAACTTATTGCGCAAAATGAATGGATATTTTTGCTGAATGACTCACAAAAGTATGCAATACGTGGCTAAGTGTCTCTTGGCACTGTTTCTTTTTTGTGAAACTTTGTTAATTTCAAGCTTTTCAACTCCTTCATTACCCCGCAACAATAAAAAATGGGTGGTGGTTATTGACCCCGGGCATGGAGGAAAGGACCCCGGATGCCATGGATTAAAATACAAGGAAAAGGATATTGCCCTCGCAGTGGCATTAAAGTTGGGCCATTTTATAGAACAAAATGACAATAATGTAAAAGTAATTTATACTCGCACTTCCGATGTTTTTATTCCCCTGAATGAACGTGCCGAGATAGCCAATCGCAACCATGCTGATTTTTTTATTTGTGTCCATTGCAATGCCTCGCCCGATAAAAGCGCTTATGGTTCTGCAACCTATGTAATGGGGCTAAGTAAATTAGAAGATAACCTGGCAGTGTCAAAACGGGAGAACTCTTCAGTATTGTATGAAAAGGATTATAAGAAAACCTATAATGGCTTTGACCCTAATTCCCCCGAAGGCAATATTTTGTTCGCTATGTACCAGAATGTGTACCTGGAGCAGAGCCTCGATCTTTCGGCAAAAATTCAAAAGAACTATGAAACAAAAGGTGGCCGAACAAATAATGGGGTAAAGCAGGCACGATTTTTAGTCTTGTGGCGGACAACCATGCCCAGCTTGCTCACAGAAATGGGATTTCTTACCAATCCGGACGAAGAATTATATATCGGTTCCCAAAAAGGACAAAACCAGGTTGCACAGTCTATATTTCTTGCCCTGCAGGAATATATAGACGAGAAAGAAGGAGTTACTTTTAATGCAAATGATTTTAAACTTGCCCCGGCTCCGGTTGATACCGTAGCAAATAATAATCCGGCTGCAATACCCGATACGAGCACAAAAAAAGTGGATACTATAAAAGAACCGGTAAAATTCCAACCTGTTAAAACTCCCGATACAACCATTGTACGAATCAAACCTATAGATAAAACTACCGTTCTAAAAACAGGCAATATGAAAGGCCTGGTAAAGGAATTACATGCCGATACAAATACTGAACCTGCGAAACCTGTGGTAAAGAAAGTGGTTATACCAACTACCCCCCCCCATATAGATGATACAACTACTATAGTGTATAAAGTTCAGGTGGCGGTTTCGTCTACCATTTACAAAAAGAGCGACCCTAAATTTAAGGGGCTTGCCGACGTGGACGTATATTTTGATAAGCCTCTTTATAAATATACCACCGGGCATTTTTATAACAGGGACGATGCCGATAAATTAAGAGACCAGTTGAGAGAAAGTAATTTTAAGGATGCTTTTGTAGTTGCCTTTAAAGGAAAAAACAGGGTAAAAATTCCGGCAGGGAAATAAATATGGGTTTATTTGATGTACCCGCGATTTGCACTTCGTGGGTACTGGTCCCCCAAGTCCCTTAAGTCCCAAATATATTAAAATAGTTCTTTTAATTTAGCATCGCCTTAGCGGGTACGGGGAATATGTCACGGTTTATGTCACGGTACCCAATGCCCAGAACTTTCTAATAATCTGCTATTTTCAAGCTTTATGTCACGGTTTTTAAAACAGCGTGACATAAACCTGTTATAATTTATCCGTCCTAACCTGTTATTTAAAAGGCTTATTATATGCTGTTTATCTGCCACTTACAGCCATTCTATTTGCTACGTAATTGCCACACACTTGTATCGTAAAAAGATATGTCACGGTGGTCAAAAAAATACGTCATGGTGCAAAATCACTATAAGTACCTGGTTTTGTGATTTAATATCTTTATGTCACATTGCCCATTCCGTAAAAAACCGTGACATAACCGTTTTTGAAAATGAATAAAAGACTACAAAATTTTAACCGTCAAATAGCAGCTTGTGATAAAACACAGCTTTTTTCTTTAAAATGCCTCTGTTTTGGCTAAAAATATATCTTTGCAGCCTTTAATTAAAAAACATGAGCGTTTTAGAGACTATACGTAAACGGGCAAAACTGTTAGTTATCATTATTGGTGCATCCCTGGTGATATTCATTTTAGAAGATGCACTTACCTCTGGGCGTTTCTTCTTTGGAGGCGGCGATAACACTGTTGCTGTAATAAATGGAAAGAAAATAGACTACACAAAATTCCGCGTGGATGCTGACAATGCTGTTGAAAAAGAAAAAGCCAGCATGGGTGTGGAATCATTAAATGATTCTGACCAAAATGTAGCCGTTCAGAAGACCCTTAAGAATATGGTGTTTAAGATGATACTTGGCCCCGAATACCAAAAACTTGGAATTAATGTCTCCGATAGCGAATTGACAGATTTAATGCTGGGCTCCCATCCGGCCCCCGATGTTTACAGGTTGTTCAGCGATGGCAAAGGCAAGATTATGAAACAATTCCAGGACCCCAGGACCGGGGGGCTTAACATGGGAATGGTTATCCGTTATGTAAAGCAAATGAACGAGCAGGACCAGGCCCGTTGGGAATTGTTGGAAGATAAAATCAGGAATGAAGATATTGAGGCCAAATATTTCTATTTGCTTATAAACGGACTCTTTATTCCCGATGCAATAGCCAAACAGGATTACCAGGACAGGACAAAAGCATATAACATAACCTATGTGTTGAAGAGGTATACGGATATCCCCGATAACAGTGTCACTGTATCAGAGCAGGACATAACAGATTACTACAATAAACATGTCTATGCCTATTACCAACAGCAGGAATCGCGCAAAGTTGATTATGTGACCTTTTCTGTGAACCCTACCGATAGCGACATGGCCAATATCAAAATGGATGTGGATACAATGTATAGCCAGTTTAAGCGCTTAAAACCAAGTGAGGACTCTGCTTTTATTGTAGCCACCGATGCACAGATGTTCGACTATCAATACCACAAGGAAAGCGAACTCCCTGCATTGATTGATTCCGTGATGACTCATTCAGAAGTAGGTACTGTGTATGGCCCCTATAAGGAAGATGGAAAATATAAAATCGCCAAGTTACTCGATGTTGCTGATCTCGCAGACTCTGTACGATATAGCCAGATATTTATTCCTGCTCCCAATGGAGATTTCGATAAGATTAGGCCTTTTGTCGACAGCATTAAAGCTGCTGTTACGGTGGATAATTTTGCCGATTATGCCAAGGCTAATTCCAAGGACCCTGAAACAACTGATAAAGGTGGTGATGTGGGATGGGTTAACAGAGGCGCTGGCTTGCCCCCGGCTTTAGAGCGCCAGATGTTCTTTGGGAAAATCGGGAATATAATTGAACTAAAGTTGCAACAGGGTTTTTTAATTATATGTGTGACCGATGAGGGCGTAAAAACCAAATCTTACAAAGTAGGAATTGCTACGAAAAATATAGAGCCCAGTACAACTACTCAGCAAAAAGTGTACGCGGAAGTAAGCGAATTTGAAGGTAAGAACCATACTTCTGATGCTTTTGAAAAAGCAGCTGCTCAGATGAACCGGAGAGTGATAACGATTAACGAAAATGCAACTACAGTGGCTGGCCTGCAATCGGCAAAAGAACTTGTAAGGTGGACGTATGATAAGAAAGAAGGTGATATTTCCGACGCTATAAATACCGGTGAAAACAAGTATATTGTTGCTCACTTGATGCAGGTAACTAAAATGGGAACTATGCCCCTGGAACAAGTGAAAGAAGAAGTGAAGAATAAAGTAATCAGGGAGAAAAAAGCGGAGAAAATAATAACTGATATGAAATCTGCGCTTTCAGGAGGAGGGGCCTTAACCTTGGTAGCTCAAAAAATGGCAAGCACCCCTGCAATCGCAGAAGGGCTTACTTTCGAATCGCCCGGAATACCTTCGCTTGGTAAGGAAGATGCGGTGATAGGCACTATGAGTGCGATGAATACCGGCACCATTTCTCAGCCCATACAAGGTGAACTGGGAGTATATGTTATAAAAATAGATTCTGTTTATTCTGCTAGTGTATCGGATTATCGCTTAGACCGGATGAGAGAACTGGAAGCATTGCGCAATGATGTGCCCGGAGAAGCGTACAATGCTCTTTTAAAGAAAGCAGGCTTTGTAAGCCATATTGGCAAGTATTATTGATAGGTAGCAGAGCGTATTACTATATTTT
>Ga0206823_1102_pt1 | contig 21623 bp, 18 predicted proteins | sample Alteio_BWOrgCont_81_FD_152868 | JGI IMG/M metagenome (GOLD analysis project Ga0206823, IMG submission 152868) | Enriched cells from forest soil in Barre Woods Harvard Forest LTER site, Petersham, Massachusetts, United States -... | ecosystem: Environmental > Terrestrial > Soil > Temperate forest >...
ACCCTTTCGAACTGTGAACGCTTTGTTACCGAAGAGCTGAAACAATACGAAGAAAAAATATTGGGTGCAGAAGAAAAAATACTTTCTATGGAAGAAAGTTTATTTAACAATCTTGTATTGGCGTTGGCAGACTATGTAGCGCCTATACAATTGAATGCCTCGCTGTGCGCGCGTTTGGATTGCCTGTTATCATTTGCAAAAATAGCGAGAGAGAATAATTATGTACGCCCTCATATAAACGAAGATAAAAAAATTGATATAAAAAACGGAAGGCATCCTGTTATTGAACAGCAGTTGCCACCGGGTGAACCATATGTAGCCAATGATATTTTTTTGGATGACGAAAGCCAGCAGATATTGGTAATAACGGGACCCAACATGTCGGGTAAATCGGCTTTGCTGAGGCAAACTGCATTGATTGTTATTATGGCACAAATGGGAAGTTTTGTCCCTGCACAAAATGCGGAGATTGGTATAGTGGACAAAGTATTTACCCGTGTAGGTGCATCGGATAATATTTCATCGGGAGAATCTACTTTTATGGTAGAGATGAATGAAACTGCGAGCATCCTGAATAATATTTCGGAAAGAAGTTTGATATTATTGGATGAAATAGGACGGGGAACGAGCACCTATGATGGCATCTCGATTGCCTGGGCCATTGCCGAATATATACACGAAACCCCCGATGCAAAAGCTAAAACATTGTTTGCCACACATTATCATGAGTTGAACGAAATGGCTTCATCATATAAGCGAATTAAAAACTTTAATGTTTCTGTAAAAGAGGTGCAAAACAAAGTGATATTCCTGCGTAAGCTTAGCCCCGGCGGGAGCAACCATAGCTTTGGCATTCATGTGGCACGGATGGCAGGCATGCCTGTAAAGGTTGTGCAACGCGCCAATGATGTGCTTAGCCAGTTGGAAAATACACACAGCCCCGCACTGAAAGGAAATTCTGTAAAGCCGACTGAGATAAATGAAAATCTCCAATTAAGTTTCTTCCAGTTGAATGACCCCGTATTGGAACAAATAAAAGAAGAAATTCAGAAAACAGATATAGACACGCTAAGTCCCCTTGAGGCTTTACTAAAACTAAACCAAATAAAAAAGCACTTAAATGGATAGCCGAGAGGTAAAAGTATGGGTTATTTGAGGGCTTTCCGTGCTGCTTCCTTTTGACATTCTTCAGCAGCAGGGCGGGCATCTTCACAACCTAAATCAAGTGCTTTCTGGAAATAACTGCATGCTTCCTGATCATTCTCTTGTCTGTGCAAACCCACTTTAAACCATGCAACACCTTCCTTTGGATTGAGGCGTAGCAGTTGCTGATAGTCATATAAGGCAGCTTCCGGCATACCGAGGCTTTCACAATCCATAGCCTGGTGCTTGAAGGCATCGGCAAACCCGGATTTTAAGAGTAATACCTTAGTAAGATCGTCAAATGCTTCTTTATATTTCTGAGATTTTTCATAGGCGAGTGCCCTATGGTAATAGGCCATGTAGCTATTGGAATCTAATTTAATAGCCGTACTATAGTCTGCTGCAGCGGAATCTAATTTACCCAATCCTTCAAAAGCCATCCCCCTATATGCATAATAATTTCCCGAATCGGGAGAGTACATAATAGCCGTATTCAGATTTGGTAATCCCGCAGCAAACTGTTTGGAGTCAACTTGTTTTTTACCTTTAATAAAACTTTGGAGGCCGCAGTTCCAACAAAAATTATCCCTGTATGCCTGCTTCAGGGCTTTTTCTGTATCGCCTAAGGAACGTGCTTTGCTAATAAATATGCACGCCTGCTCTTTGTTTGTGCCCCCAATTAATATTCCTTTTTGGAGATATGGTGCACCATAAGAGGCGGCAATGGAAATAGCTACATCGAAATCCTTTCCTGCCAACACAAATTCATTATTGCCCAAGTCTGCCATGCCTCGTTTATAATATGCTACAGCCCAGTCATGATGAACGGAAAAGCCGGGAAACAAGGAAGATTTTTCATAGGCAGTGCTGGTGTCGTAGGAATGTATTTTGCTTAAATAATCTGCAACCTGGTCTTCGAAAGTCTTAATGTAGCGGGAATAATAATCGAAAGCCAGTTTAGAATTGCCGGTATTATATGCTTTTTCTCCGGCTTGGAAATTGACATTATCCTGGGCAGTTAGCAGGCTTATGGAGGCAAGAGTAAAAAACACGAAGAGGAGTATTATTTTTTTCATGGGTTTTATTTTGTCGGCACAAAGCTAATAAAAAGTAAAAGTATAGATACATTTACCCAAAAAGCCAGCCTTAAATTACACGAGAGTGCGGGGGACGTAATCTTTTATTATTATTTAACATTTATTTAGTTCTGGAGCATCCATACGAAATTATTTCCCGATATAAAAATCAATAATCTTTTTTTGCAGAGCCAGGTTCACGTCTGACTGTGCTTTGCTAACCCTTGCCTGTAATAACACTACCTGTGAATTCGAGAGGGTTACAAAATCTGCTCTACCCACATTATATTCCCCATTCACCACATCAAAAGCCTGGCTGGCTGCGGCAAGCCCCCTGTCAGCAGTTTCTATTTGCTGCAAGGCGGCAACGTAATCATTATAGGCTTGTTTAATGTCTGATGAAATCTGCACCGTAAGGTCCTCGTTTTGTATTTCATCATTGCGCTGGTTTATGGTTGCAATATCCACATTGGTTTTGTTGTATAACCTGTCGAATATATGCCACGACAAATTCAAGGCTACTTCTCCGTACATCTGCCCGAAAAGGGCTTGTCCATAGGGTTCCTGCGGGCCCAATTCATCCATACCATTAACATATAACTGGTTAAAATAACCTCCGTTGGAAATTAATCCACCTATCAATGATAATTTAGGGTAATAACCACTCTTATAACCTTCCACCTGCCATCCCGCAATTTGAATACTTAGCTCCGAAGCTTTTACATCGGGCCTTTGCTGCATGGCCTTATCAATAAGGTTTTGCACATTCTGATAACCGGGCCCAAGAGGAATAGTATCAATAGGCAGGTCAGCAATTTTATATTTATCTGTCTGGCTGATTTTTATTTTACGCAATAGCAGAATAATATCGTTCTTCAATTTATCATCCGATTGTATAAAGAATAGCCTGTCGTTGCTAGTCTCTGCTTGCTGTTGATATAAATCTGCAACAGATTTGCGGCCTACATTGGTTAATTCCTGCAACTGAGCTTCGCGTTTGGTAGAAGCATCCAGATTTTGTTTGGCATAGCCAACTACTCGGCGGTCGAGCATCACCTGCAAAAACGATTGTGTAACATCAAACGTTATTTGCTGCTTTGCCCGTTCAAGGCTGTTTTGAGCCGCTGACTGCGACAGGGTAGCAGTTTTCAATGCAGCCTGGTTTGAAAATCCATTAAAAATATTAACCGTACTGCTTACTTCATAATTCATTTGTGTTTCTCTTGAATCAACCAAAATAGGTTCTGTAGTAATGAGTAAGTTTTTTCCACCCAGATAGCCATAAGCGCCTGCAAAATTGAGGTCCGGCAGAAATTGTCCATAGGCGCCCATTAAGGCAGCACCCGTAATTTTTACAGAATCTTCATTGCGCAAAATTTGAGTAGACTGAGTAAGCCCGATTTTTATACAATCGTCGAGCGACAGCACCTGCACAGAATCTTGTGCAAGTAAACGATTGCCACAAATACACAATAGCAAAATACCTCTGAAAAGATATTTTACGTGCTGTTTTATTTTAAACCTGTAACTCATCTATGCCTATTGAGTTATCCTAACTTTTTGTCCTTCCGGCAGACTTTCACCTACGGAGAGGGCAACACGATCACCTTCTGTAATCCCAGTGAGACAAGATTTTTCGCCAGTATTGAGCAATATTTTCACTTCCTTATAATGCAATATACTGTCCTTTCCAATAACTGCAACCATTGTTTTATCGCTGTGAATTATGAGTGCTATGGAAGGAACTGTGAGTGCCTTTGCCTGTCCATCAACAGGGAGTTTTACATGTACCTGCACATAACTACCTGGCACTATTATATCATTTTTATTTTCGATATCTACTTCGCATAACATCATGCGGGTGCGGGCATCCAATTCGCCTGCTATGCGAGTGATATTCGCTCTTATATGCACATCGGGCCTTTCTGTTAATGTAATCAGAACACTATCCCCATCCTTTAAAGCGGCAGCATCACGTTGCTCCACATAAACATAAATCCGCAACTTTGATAAATCAGCGATTGTAACCACAGGCTGAGCACCGGTTTGTGCATTATCCGCATTTTGTATCAATGCACCCGGGTCAACGTAACGGGCAGTGATAGTTCCATTGAAGGGTGCTTTCAAATATTTGTATTGTTGCTGTTCTGCCAGCGATTTTACATTGGCTGCTGCCATATCGGCATTCGTTTGTGAAAGGTCCGCATCTTCTTGGGCAATAAATTTTTTCTCCAATAATTTTTTATCGCGTTCTGCTATTTTCTTTTTGTTTTCCAAATCGGATATGGCCGCCGTATACTGCTGGTCTATTTCCGGATTATCCACATAGGCCAAATCCTGGCCTTCCTTAACTATATCTCCCTTATCTACATTTATTTTTTCAAGATAGCCACTTATTTTGGCATACAGCGTAGCCGTTTGGTAGGGCCTTGCTTCACCAATTAAAACTAATTCTTTATTCCCAAAGTTGTAAGAAGCGATAGCCGTTTTCACTACAGGGCCCTGCTTTAATTCCTTTACCCGTTCAGCACTATCTGCTTCCACAGAATTAGCCTTTTTGATATACACCCCTGCAATTCCTCCTCCCATCAGCAGCAGGACTATAATGCCTGCCCCCAGCAGCTTATAGTTAATTGGAGTTTTTAATACGGTTGTCATGTTTTATATAATATGTTGGTTAACCTTCAATGTGTCCTTTGGCTTCTTCTTCAAATTTTAAATCCATAGTATGGTACGTCGGTACACTCTTGCGCAACACGGAATAAAATATAGGTACAACAAAAAGTGTAAATACCGTCGCCACCAAAAGTCCGCCAATAACGGCGCGTCCCAAGGGTGCATTTTGTTCCCCGCCTTCGCCGGCTCCTATAGCCATAGGTATCATACCCAATATCATGGCAATGGCTGTCATAAGCACAGGGCGTAACCTTGTTTTACCTGCTTCCAAAGCCGCTTCGATGGAACTTACACCCTTTTGCACGCGCAAATCATTGGCAAAACTTACCAGCAAAATGGAGTTGGAAACAGCTATTCCTATTGCAACAATGGAGCCCATAAGTGATTCCACATTGATGGTTGTACCTGTTAATGTAAGCATCCAAAGTATGCCCATAAATGCACCGGGAATAGAAAGCATAATTATGAAAGGGTCCATCCATCCCTGGAATAAAACTACCATGAGCAAATAGACCAAAGCAATAGCCAGTATCAATCCCAGGCTTAATGTTTTAAAAGAAGAATTCATTACTTCATTTTGCCCTCGCAGGTCAATACGCATACCGGGAGGCAATTTGCCCAAGGCATTTATTTTTTTCTGAATGTCATTTGCAACAGAGCCTAAATCGCAGCCCTCTACATTGGCATCAATATTCATAACCCGTTGTACCGTGTAGTGGCTGAACAAATCGAATTGGTTGATGCTGGTTACTTTGGCAAGATTGCCCAATGTTTGCGATTGCGCAGCGGGAAGGTCCGTGGGCGAAGCATTAGGATTACTATTAAAAGCAGAGGCCGTAGTGGTAATCGGCGTATTCATCAAATCTTGTACGGAACTGATTTTTTGATAAGGGGTTTGTATTGCTACAGGATAGTTTACACTATTGGATGGATTTATAAAAAATGAAGGTCCCACCATACTGCTTGATGACAATGAAATAAGTATGCTATTAGCAACTGCCTGTTGTGTAAGCCCCAACTCTGCTGCACGTATGCGGTCAACGTCCACTTTGAAGGTAGGATAATCCAACACCTGCTTAATCACCACATCTTCGACGCCGGGAATGGCTTTCATCTGGTCGCGCAGTATGCGGGCATAGTCGTATGATTTGTAATAATCAGGAAACTGGATTTGCACATCCAGCGGAGCAGATAAACCGAAATTTAACACCTGGTTTACGATATCTGCCGACTGAAAATATATCACGCAGCCCGGGAAATTATTATTCAGGTCTTTCCGTATTTTCTTCATGTAATCAATGGTAGGCTTATGCCCCTGCTTTAACGATACTGTTATTTCAGCATCCATGCCACTGGTATTGTCCGTATTTACAAATGCAAGGTTGTATGAAACGGGTACACCAATCATATCATTGATGGTCTCCAATTCATCTTTGGGAATTATTTTTTGTATGCGGGCTTCGGCAGAATCCACTAATTTTTCTGTAACTTCTATACGGGTTCCGGAAGGGGCCCGAAAGTGCATTTTCATCATACCTGAATCGGTACTTGGGAAGAAATCGGTCCCGACGACTCCCAACAAAAAGAAAGAAGCAACGACTGCAATAGCAACGAATGTAAGCGTTGTTCTTTTATAATGTAAAAGGACATTTAACAACCTGCCATAGGAATTTTGGAAACGTTCAAAATTGCGGTCACGCCAGTCATTAAACCTTATTCTAGCCCTTTTCATGCTACTGTGGCTTGGGTCCCTGGAGTCCTCGTGCAAAGGTTCATGTTCCATCAGCAGGCGGGCAAGAGTGGGCACCAGCGTACGCGAGAGCAGATAGGATGCCATCATGGCAATTACAACAGCCAATGCCAGCGGACTGAACAAAAATTTGGCGGGGCCCTTCAATAATACCACAGGGAAAAACACAATACATATAGCTAATGTTGCTACAATGGCGGGCGTAGCAATTTGGCTGGCTCCATCTAAAATAGCAACGGTAAGGGTTTTATTCATGTGTCGGTTCCGATGGATATTTTCCACTTCCACCGTGGCATCATCTACCAGCATCCCAATAGCCAGTGAAAGGCCACCCAATGTCATAATGTTAATAGTATCGCCGAGCAGGTTCATGCCAATAATAGAAACTAAAATAGAAAGAGGAATAGAAGTACACACTATAATCACACTGCGCCAGCTTCCCAAAAAGAAAAGTATCATGAGCGATACCAATAAGGATGCTATTACAGCTTCGCGCAACACATTATTGATAGAACCGCGAACGAAGATAGATTGGTCAAAATCTACTTTTAAATCTAACCCCGGTGGAGCAGTTTCCTTAATAATGGGCAGCATCTCCTTAGCTGATTCCACTACAACTAATGTGGAGGCATTTGCTTTTTTCAAAATAGTAAGATAGGCTGCGCGGGAACGGTTAACCCTTACAATATTGGTTTGCTCGGCATAGCTGTCAGATACTTTTGCGACATCGCCCAATAAAACAGGCTGGCCATTTACCACTTTCAATGGTATTTGCTCAAACAACTTTACATTATCGGGGCTGGAATTAAGGGCCACATTATACTCCAAATCGCCCATACGTGCCGAGCCCGCAGGTAAAATAAGGTTAGAGGCCTGTATAGCGGTAAGTATATCATTTGGAGATAAGCCTTTTGCAGTTAATGCCCTTGGGTCAATATCAACCATAATTTGGCGGGTCTTTCCACCAAAGGGAGCCGGAGTAGCAAGACCGGGAATGGTAAATAAGCGCAGACGAATAAAGTTAAGCCCATAGTCGAAGATTTTTTCTTCAGGCAGGGTTTTGCTGCTTAAGGTTATTTGGGCAACAGGTACGTTGGTGGCATTGTATTGAATAATGACAGGCGGAGTCATACCCGGTGGCATAGCTCTAAGGGCAGTATTAGAAACTGCTGTCATCTGGGCAATAGCTGCACCTATATCTGCACCGGGCTCAAAATATACTTTTAAAAGACCAATGCTGGGTATGGATGATGATTCTATTTTAGCTACACCGTTAACCGTGCTTGATATGGCACGTTCATCTAAAAAAACCACCCGCTTTTCAATATCATCAGCAGAAAGGCCAGGGTAGTTCCACACCACAAGAACCACCGGAATATCAATAGGTGGAAAAATATCTACGAGCATGGCGCGGATAGATAATATTCCCATAATAAGAATGAGCATGGCCATTACCGCAACTGTATAGGGCCGGCGCAGGGCAAGCCGCACAATCCACATCATAGCCCGGCAGGATTTAAATTAGTTATATTTATACTTTCACTCATGCTTCGGTATCGGGGCTGGAAATCTCGAGCAGGTTTTGGTAAACCAATTCAAGTTGGTTATGTAATTTCTTCACTTCAGGATTTGCGAGCTTTTTCATAATGGACTTATTCAATTGCTTGATGGTCGCTATAATTTCAGGCATACTTTTCCTCCCTTTTTTGGTAAGCTGTACAAAATACTCGCGCCTGTCCGACGGATTTTGTGTACGCTTGATGAAGCCTTTTGTACTCAAATCATCCAATACACCCACCATCATGGCTTTATCTATATGAAGGCTGTCTGCAATAAATTTCTGGCAACAACACTGGTCACCCATTTCATTTATTAAAACAAGCACAGAGAAATGCTTATCAAGTCCCAAATGTTTTAGCTTCTTTGACAATACAGAGAGGTAGAGCTTACCCAAAAGATTGAATTTTCTTCCGTAAGAAAACTGCTCTATTTCGAATATCGAAACTTTTTTTGCCGGCATATATTTTCCAGGGGAGGGTGCAAATATAGTTTTAATTATTAATAGTTTACAAATTAAACTATTAGGAAGTAATTAACACGGTATTCTCGTTGAAATAGTGCACGATATATTTTTAAACTCGTATACCTATAAAACTTTAGTAGCGCCTCCATTTCTATAAGAAACAGGGACGCTACTAAAATTTGTTACTAAAAACGGATTCTACAGGAAAGCCCCGCAGAATCCGTTTCTTTAATTCGATTTTGCGACTTTCGCCTGGCCCACTATGGAACCATCTTTGTTAAGTACCCTTATCAGGTATATTCCATTAGCCTGTGCTGCCAAATCTATTTGTTCAATAGAGTTATCAACTGTGAGCGTGCTTATGGTTTGACCTAAGTAATTATACAATTCGACGGTTTGGCCCTTCGTTAATCCTCCAACATTTATTTTTCCATTGGTTGGATTAGGATACACACTGATGTTATTATTGTCGTATATATCTTCAACTCCTGTAGGAATTAAATCTACACAAACAGTATGCGGACATCCATTATTATCCGTTATAGTACAACAGTACGTTCCTTTACATTGTTTGGTTATACTATCTGTTGTTCCTCCGCCGGGATTCCATAAATAGGTATATGGAGGAGTACCACCGCTAGCCAGTATCTTAGCAAAACTGGTACAGTTTCCGGTTCCGTTAACTGAATCCTTTACTACGCTTATAGCCAGGGGTTGTGTAATAGTAATGGACGAAGTTGCTGAACATCCTGCCGCATCCTCTACATTTACCATGTACGTTCCTGCAGAAAGACTGCTAGCCTTGCTACCCGAGCTTACATTAGGAGTCCAAACATAGGTATAGGGAGCGGAACCATTCTTTACGCCTACGGTAGCATTAACCTGGGCTGAACCAAAGCATGGCTCGGTACCGGCTCCAGTTGGAATACCTGTAAGAGAAATATTATCGTACCTGTCGTTACCGGAAGTTAAAATAGCATTAGCTCCCTGGTATTGCCAACGTACAATAAAACCCGCATTATTATTAACCGAAGGATCGGAAGTAAAGTTAATGCTAACTGGATACCATGCGCTGGCTGCTGTTATAGGATTAATAACCTGTAAAGTATCGGGGCGATATACTCCGCTAATATTGAAAGTATCCATTGCTTTGGTCAGGTTCTTCCATGTATTACCTCCATTAGTACTATAGGAGAGGATATTGTAATTAGCACCTTTTGAACTGGAAGCAGATATAGCATAGTTCAATGTTATATTCGAATACCCTGTAGTAGGCAAATACAGATACATATATGCACCCTGGGAAGGATTACGTGCCCTTACACCTAAGTTACCTGTTGCAGCCCCTCCGGAGTCATTTCCTAAAAGTGGCAGGTCGTTGTAAAAACAATAGGTGGGTGAAGGGCTTACATTATCAAGAATACCGTCTGCAGAAGGGTGGGTATAGATAATTTGTGGATTTTGCTTGGAAAGCAAAGAATATTCTGCAGGTAAAGGAAAGGTAGCTGTACCAAGGCTATCACCTCCGGCTCCGCCTGAGGGAGGAGTATTATTGAAATCCCAGTAGTGGATAACTGTAGGTGCAGCCGATGTGCTGATACTATCACGAATGAGGGCAACACGTGATATGGTAACCGTTGCACTACCACTGCAGAATTTAGAATCTATTGCAGCTACTGTATAAGTGCCTGCACTAAGGCCACTGACAGCTGCAGTAGTCTGTCCGTTGCTCCATGAATATATATAAGGAGGAGTACCATTTGCCGCCAAAGCAACGGCAGTTCCCAAATTACATTCATAATTAGTAAAGGACGTAATAGTTATTGATACGCCAGTGGAAAGAATATTGGCAGTTGCCGTACCGGAGCATCCATCTGCATCCGTTAGAGTAAGAGTATATGTTCCTGCTGAAAGACCGGTTACAGTTGCTGTAGTCAGCCCGCCTGGATTCCACAAGTAAGTATACGGAGAAGTTCCTCCGCTTACACCTGCAGTTGCAGCACCCTTTCCGGTGCAAGTAACATTGGTAAAGGAAGCCACACTTACTACCATTGCAGGATCTACTGTTAAGGTAGCAAAGTTGCTTGTTATGTTTGAACAGTTGCTGCTCACCACACATTCATACTGATATCCGTTCAGACCAGAAACATTACTAATAGCTAAAACGTGTGTAGTTGCTCCGCTATATACACCACCATTATTAAGGCTCCCGAAGCCGTGCCCAGTATTAATCATCCATTGATAGGAAAGATTACTCCCGCCAGCCACATTAACCGTGAAAGAAGTGGCACCATTGCCACAAGAAACAAAATTTACCGGTTGGGTTGTAAATACGGGACAAACGCTGTCGCCTGAGAGAGCAAAATTGTCATACCGATTATTACCACTCGTACCAGTAACATTTGATCCGGCATACACCCATCTCAGAACAAAATTTCCATTGTTGTTAACAGAAGCATCTGAGGAAAAATTTATTTGAACCGGATACCAGTTGCTGGCTGCTGTGATAGGATTCACCAGCATCAAACTATCTGGATACCGCACGTTGCTCACGTTGAAAGTATCCATTGCCTTTGTCAGGTTTTTCCATGTATTACCACTATTGGTACTGTAAGAAAAAATACAAAACTGTGCAGCTTTTGTGCTGGAAGCTGAAAGAGCAAAGTCTAAGTTGATATTCTCATACCCTGTTGTAGGGAGATACATATAAACAGTATCCAATTGAACCGGGTTAATTAACTTAACATAATCATTTACGTTACCTGCCAATGCACTGTCGTTTGCAGCGATGTATGGGTGATTGAGGTTAAAATAATTGTGGTTACTGCTATAATCATAATACGTAGCTCCGCCGGAACTATTTTCCAAATAACTTTTACCTTTTGGGTAGTCGCCTACCAAAATATACGATTTGGTTGGGGTGCCACTAGTAGTGTAAGCAGGGTAAACCGGTGCAGTGTTATTGGTTGAATCTGTAGAACCCGAAAATGCATGCAAAGCATAGCCGGGGGAATTTGCATAACTGTAGCGGGTTCCAAGACTATCCGTGCCCTTAGCATTAAGGGGGAACGACTGGTTAAAGTCCCAGAAACTGATTAATTTTGATTGTGCATTAACGGTCAGGGTAGCTAATGCAAAGAGTGAGCATAATAGGGATGCCACTCGGGTAAATTTTTTATTCATGGAGTTTTTATTTTGGGTGCAAGATTACCCGTACAAGGTTACTCAGCTGTGTCTGCTATATTAAATAATTGTTAATACAAGACCAAGTGATTAAGCTTTTCATTCCCAATATATTTTATATTTATTTTTTGAGATAATCTTCCAACTAAACTTTACGCAGGATATATTTTGTTAACCGAGGAAGCCATATAAAAATGTCCTATTCCCAACGTTCCGGGAATAGTTCCCGTTATAAGAGGGAGATTTTCCCCATTTATTTGTTAAAAAATCTTAAAAGCATTCCTCCTTTATGATAGTAAATCGAATTTTTATTAAAAACAAGTTACAACATTTCCAGATAGAAATGCCTGTCCTTCTTTCAAGATTGAGAAGTCAAGCCAAGTATACTTTCAACCAGCTTATTGTGGCTCCGAATGGAGCCACTGTTGTGGTCCCGGCGGGAATCGAACCCACGACCCACAGATTAGAAATCTGTTGCTCTATCCATCTGAGCTACGGAACCAATATGACTATTGGTCGGGGTAGGCAGATTCGAACTGCCGACCTCCACGTCCCGAACGTGGCGCGCTAACCAGGCTACGCTACACCCCGTTTACATTTAAAATGCCGCCAAAAATATTAAATTTGCCCCACTTAAAACCAAAAACATTGAAAACAAGGTCAATTTTTACATCCATTTTTCTGCTGACAGCATTTTCATTCTCAGCATTTTCTACTCCGACTGAAAAGCACCGGATAAATTTTACCCTTAAAGGTTTGCATAATACCAAATGCTATATGGGTTATTATTATGGGGATAAGAACTATGTGCTCGACTCTGCCATGATAGATGATAAAGGCAACTTTCATTACGCGGGAGACAGCGTTTTATCAGGAGGATTATACTTTTTATTCCTTAGTGATAAAAAACTTCTTTTGGAATTTATTATTGACAAAGAACAACGCTTTACCATACATACTGATACAGCTAACCTTATAAAAGACATAAAAGTGGAAGGGTCGCCTGAGAACGAGGCGTTTTATAAATACCAGGACTACTCAGCCACCATGTATTCGAAGCTGCAAAAATTGCAGGATTCGGCTAAAAAACCTGCCCAAAAAACAGCTTTCAAGCTGAGAATAGATTCTCTGAATACAGCTATGAGAAAATATAAAGAGAATTTCATTAAAGCACACCCCGATTATTTCTTGTCAGAAGTATTTAAAGCAGCTGAAGACATTGATGTTCCCGATGCGCCTATACTTCCTAACGGAAGAAAAGATTCTACTTTCGCTTACCGCTATTATAAGGCACACTTTTTTGATAACATCACTTTTTCAGATGACAAATTGGTACATACCCCCCAACCTGTTTTCTTTACCCACATTAAAGAATACTTCTCCCGACTCACTTTCCCTACTCCCGACTCTATAAATGCTGCGGCAGACTATATTTTATCTAAAGTGCATAACTCGCCGGACATGTTCAAATTCCTTGTTGTGTATATAACCAATACCTACGCCAACTCTAACATAATGGGTATGGATGCTGTGTACGTGCATATGGTGAAAACCTATTATACACCGAAATTAGCAACCTGGGTTAATGCTTCGCAATTAGAAAAGATGAGGGAAAATGCCGACCAGTTAGACCCTATATTGATTGGCAAAAGGGCCCCTTCAATGGTAATGCCTGACACTGCCAACATAATGACCTCGCTTGACTCGGTAAAAACCCGCTATACTGTTGTGTGCTTTTGGGATTATGACTGCGGCATGTGCCAACAGGAAATGCCCAAACTTATTAAATGGTATGATTCTGCCAAGGTGGATGGTATGATAGACGTGTATGCAGTGGAAACAAACATAAATGATATTGGTAAATGGAAAAGCTATATTAAAAAACATAATTTAGACTGGATAAATGTTTCCAATACCTTTCGTACCAGCAACTACAGCCACGAGTATGATGTGGTGAGTACTCCCATTATATATGTGCTGGACGAGGACAAAAAAATAATCGCCAAAAAAATTGATGTAAAAGATCTCAACGGGATATTAAAAGCTGACATGAAAATGAAATCGGAGAAGAATTGAGTTCTTAACTACTCCCCATCCTGCTCCATCTTTTTATAAAAGTGCATTTCCTTAATGTAATCTCCAACATGGGGTGGAACCATGTGTTTTATAGTTTTCCCCTCAGCAATAGCTTTCCTAATAAAAGTAGAGGATAACTCCACAATAGGAGCATCGGTTAATCTTACCGAAGGATGCTTTTCAAGAGTTGTTGGCTCAGTGTGCGGATATATACGTGGATAAACATAGAGTTTATAATTTTTTAATAACTGCTCATAGTTTTTCCATTTATGCAGAGTGCTAAGATTATCGAGGCCAAGAATTAAAGAAAAACCCATTTTGGGATATTTCTCAGCTAGGTGTGTAAGTGTATTAATAGTATAGGAAGGACGGGGTAAATCAAACTCTATAGAACTGGCTTTAAAGCGGGTGTCATATTCAATGGCCAGCCTAACCATCCTGATACGGTGATTTTCATTTAACAAGGTTTCCTTCTTTTTTAACGGATTGCGGGGAGAAACTACAAACCACACTTGCTCCAGGGGCGTATATTCCACCATATATTCAGCAATCACCAGGTGGCCTATATGGATAGGATTGAATGAGCCGAAAAAAAGTCCTACATTTTTCATTGTTTAAAAAGTCAGCCCGGCAACATCAGGGATTATAGGGATGCCTGCTAACATGGCTAAAGTTAGGGCAAGAGCTGCAACTGTTTTTCGAACGGAAAATAAAACAGCCGGATAACAACTGCATAGAAGCAAAAACAAAAATAAACAATAAAACCCTTTTTGATTTTTTAACCATATCTGCAAATATAGTATGGAATAGCATACTACACTATAACCGGAGGGTTACCTAAAAAATACCTAATTTAGCCCATTCAATGTTTACACGCTTCTTCTACCATATAGGCAGGTATTTTATAATGCTTAAGCGGGTGCTTGCAATGCCCGAAAAGTGGAGTGTTTATAAAAAGGAGTTTTTCCATGAGATTGATAATCTTGGAATGACCTCTCTCCCCATTATTGCCATTATTTCCCTGTTTATGGGTGCGGTTATTACCATACAGGCTGCCTTTGGATTTAATAGCCCCTGGGTTCCCCTTTATGCCGTAGGGTATACTACCCGCGATTCCGTAATACTTGAATTTTCACCTACTATCATCAGCCTTATACTGGCCGGAAAAGTAGGTTCCAATATTGCTTCTGAAATTGGCACTATGCGTATAACAGAACAAATAGATGCGCTTGAAATTATGGGAGTCAACTCCCGTTCATTTTTAATTCTTCCAAAAATTGCTGCCTGCGTACTCATTAATCCCTTCCTGGTTATCATTAGTATGTTCCTCGGAATTTTCGGTGGCTGGGCACTGGGTATGTTTGCCGGAGTTATTACCACCTATCAATATGTATACGGTGTGCAATACCAGTTCAACTCATTTAATATTACTTATGCCCTCACCAAAACGGTAGTGTTTGCATTTATCATTGCATCTGTTTCAGCTTATCACGGATATTATACAAGCGGAGGCGCGCTGGAGGTAGGACGATCAAGCACAAGGGCGGTAGTATATTGCAGTATACTTATATTGGTATTTAACTTTATCCTTACCCAGCTTTTGCTTTCTTAATATTTATGATAGAACTAAAAAATATTAATAAGAGCTTTAACGGAAGACACATCACGCAAAATTTCTCCTGCAGTTTTGAGCAGGGAAAAACCAATCTCATTATTGGCGAAAGCGGCTCCGGGAAAACGGTACTGCTAAAATGCATAGTGGGCCTTACGGAAGTAGATAGCGGCGAAGTTCTTTTTAATGGCAGGGACTTCTTGAAAATGGGGTCCAGGGAAAAACAAAATTTACGCAAGGAAATCGGAATGCTTTTCCAGGGTGGAGCATTGTTTGATTCTAAAACAGTGGAAGAAAATATTATATTCCCGCTGGCCATGTTCACTACTATGACGGAAAAGGAACAAAAGGACAGGGCGGAATTTTGTTTATCCAGGGTAAACCTGAAAGATGCCGGTAACCTTTATCCTTCCGAATTAAGCGGTGGAATGAAAAAAAGGGTGGCCATTGCAAGGGCTATTGCTCCTAATCCCCATTATCTTTTTTGTGATGAACCTAACTCGGGCCTCGATCCTAAAACATCTATTTTAATAGATAAATTGATAAAAGAAATTACGGAAGAGTTTCAAATGACCACTATTGTTATTACCCATGATATGAATTCGGTAATGGAAATTGGAGAGAAAGTAATTTTTATTTGTAATAATCAGAAATGGTGGGAAGGGACCAACAAAACTATACTGAACACGGATAATAAGGAATTGCAGGATTTTATTTATGTATCCAAGTTTCTGCTGGAATTGAAGAATAAGGCTGAAAAATGAGATAGTAGCGCCAATTCAATAATTTTCTTATATTTGTAAAAAAATGAGCCATGGCCCTGAAGTTGGAAAAGCACAAAAACTGCACGGTTGTTAGAATTGAAGCTGAAAAGCTTGATTCTATCATCGCTCCCGACCTAAAAGCCCATTTGGTAAGTATCAGTTCAGAAGGAACAAAAAATATTATTCTTGATTTATCTGATTCCCGTTATTGCGATTCATCGGGACTAAGTGCTATCCTGGTTGGTAACCGGCTGTGTAAAAACGCAGGCGGAAAACTGGTGCTTACCGGAGTAAAAGAACCGGTGAAGAAACTGATACTTATTTCTCAGCTGGATAATATTTTACATTCTGTTATTTCTGTAGACGACGGAATAAAGCTCCTGGAAGAAGTGGAGACAAGCAGGTAATTTTGTGGATGCTTTCGATGTAACAATTCTTGGTTGTAGCTCGGCCCTTCCGGCTTATGGGCGCTATCCAAGCTCGCAGCTTGTTCACATGGCAGGGCGCTATTTCCTGGTCGATTGCGGCGAAGGGGCACAAATGCAATTGCGCAGATTTTCATTGAAGTTTCAACGGATCAACCACATTTTCATAAGCCACCTGCATGGCGACCATTACCTGGGGCTGCCGGGGCTTTTATCGAGCATGCACCTGCTTGGCAGGACAGAACCCTTGCATTTATATGCAGATGAGGGGCTGAATCAAATTCTAGAAATTAACCATATACACTCCCATACGATTCTTAAGTACCCTGTCATTTTTCATCCGCTTGATTTTACTCAACCTGCCCTGCTTTTCGAAGACAATAAAATAAAAATATCCACCCTTATTTTAAAACACTCCATTTCCTGTTGTGGCTTTCTGTTTGAAGAAAAAGAGAGACCAAGAAAAATAATTAAGGAAAAAATGGCAGAACTAAATATCCCTATCACTTCTTACGAAGCATTGAAAAATGGAGAGGATTTTATTTCAGCTGAAGGAAGAATTATTTCTAATGAAGAACTTACTACTGCATCTTTGCCTCCCCGTAAATATGCCTACTGTTCCGATACGATTTATAAACCCGATTTATTGCCCCAGCTTGCATCTGTTGATTTAATTTACCATGAATCTACTTTTATGGAAGATATGCGTGAACGGGCGCAACAAACCATGCACTCCACAGCTAAAGATGCTGCCAACATTGCTAAAGATGCAGAGGCTAAACGATTGCTGTTAGGGCATTTTTCAGCCAGGTACAGAGATCTGGGCCCTATGCTGGAAGAAGCACGGAGCATTTTCCCTCAAACTTACCTGGCACAGGAAGGTGAAAAAAATTATGTGTAAAAATGGATTTGGAAAAGGAAGATGAGCGCTGGATGCGGGAGGCTTTGAAAGAAGCTAAGAAAGCATTTGAAAAAGAAGAAGTGCCGATTGGAGCGGTAATTGTATGTGACGGATTGGCAATAGCCCGGGCCTATAACTATACGGAGCATTTGAATGATGTAACCGCCCATGCCGAAATGCAGGCTATTACCTCTGCTGCCAATAACCTGGGAGGAAAATATTTAACGGAATGTACTTTGTATGTAACCATTGAACCCTGCGTAATGTGTGCGGGTGCTCTGTTTTGGGCTCAGATAGGCAGGATTGTATTTGGCGCAGCCGATCCCAAGAGAGGTTTTTCAATGGCAGGTTCACATTTACTGCATCCCAAAACTAAAGTATCTAAAGGAATTTTAGAGGAAGAATGTTCCCAACTGGTAAAAACTTTTTTTGAAGGGAAGAGGAATTAAACTACAGGAGATAAAACCTCCCCTGTCACTTTCCACTGGTGAATTACAAAAATAGTAGAAGCAAAAAGCAGGAAAGCCCCTGTTTGATGCAACACACCCATCACCACCGGAACAGAATAAATGAGGGTAAATACTCCTAATAAAAATTGCAACACTACCACTCCCAGCAAAAAATTAATGCCGTTTGATTGAGTAGGCAATAATTGCAGTTTGCGTGATTTGAACCAAATAATACAAACCAGCAACACTACTATATATGCATTGTAGCGATGTATAAACTGTACACCCGCAACACCGTCAATAAAATTGCGCCATAGGGGAGTTAAAGAAGTTACTTCGGGAGCAATCCAGCTATTACCCATCTTGGGGAAAGTAGGATCGAACTGCCCTGCATGAAGTCCTGATGTAAAAGCTCCATAAATTATTTGTACGGTTACAAAAACCAATAGCACATAACTCCATTTTCTCAATCGGTGGAATTGTTTATCCACAATCAGTGCATTGAGGTATAATAAATCAAGTGCCAGCCAAAAAGAATATCCGAACGTAATGAACGCAGTGATAAGATGGGCGGCCAAAAAATAATGGCTCACGTGTGGAACATCCTGTAAGCCGCTTGCTACCATGTACCAACCCAGTATACCCTGTGCACCACCTAATAGAAAAACAATAAATGTTTTCCATAGCAATTCACCTTTGAGCCAACCTTTATATATAAAGTAGGCAAAAGGAACCAGGAAAACCACACCAATCATTCTGCCAATAAGACGATGAATAAACTCCCACCAATAAATGTGCTTGTAATCATCGAGAGCAAAGTAACTATTGATTTGCCTGAACTCGGGAGTTTGCTTGTAATCGTTAAAATCCTGTTGCCACTCTTCTTCGGTATGTGGAGGAATAACACTGGCTATTTTCCATTTTGCCATGGAGAGCCCTGAATGGGTAAGGCGTGTAATGCCACCTACAACTACCATAGCCCATATAAGTATACAGCCTGTGAGGAGCCAGAGAACAATTTTTCGCGAGGGGGACATTTTCAAAATTTTTGCAAATTTATATAAAGGCGGTCACGCTCGTGATATGGATATAGTGATGTTATATCAAATTAAAATTATTTTACTTTTGTCTAAACTAATACCCCCCGATATCATGAAAGCTAAAATTAATCTCAATCGTATTTTACTTGGAGGACTCCTGGGCGGAATAGTACTTGATGTACTTTCGTTTCTTGTGCATGGAGTAATTCTCGGAGATAAGTACATGTTTTTTCAAAAAGCAGGCTCCGTGCTTGCACAACCAAGACTAATGCCGGTACAAATTCTGCTTACTGTATTAAGTGGCTTCCCCTTAGCCATTTTATATGTTATAGGCAGATCACACCTTGGCTCCGGTCCAAGATGCGCTGTTATTATCGGAGCCCTGGTAGGTTTAATGAATGCCGCCGGAGCAATGGCTGTATATAGCTACTATAATATGGGTGCTGCCATACCTGCCCTCACTTTTTTAAACAATTTTGTGGGATACATTTTGGCTACCCTTGTTGCCGGAATGATTTACAAAGACAAAACCGAAACGGCCTCTGCATAAATTTACCTTTGTAAAATAAAAATGCCTTGCTTCGAATATTCAGGCAAGGCTTTTTATATTAATTCTTTCTTTACTTAGTTCCCGCTGTACTATCTGCGGGAACAAAAATCATAGATATAGAATTTACACAATAACGGGTGTTTTTATTGGTAAAATGCTCACCCTTGAATACGTGTCCTAAGTGGGCATGGCAATTAGCACATTCTATTTCCACGCGTTCTCCATCAGGGTCGGGTTGGCTTAACACTGCTCCCGGAATAGCATCATCAAAGCTTGGCCATCCGCATTCAGAAGGGAACTTATCCTTAAAAGTAAATAAAGGCTTGCCACAACGCTTACACACATATACTCCGGTAGCAGTTGTATTTACATACTTCCCGGTAAAAGGGCGTTCGGTTCCCTTATCTACAATTACGTATTCTTCTTCGGGCGTTAGCTTCCTGTATTGACTTGTCCCACTTTGCTGGGTTGGGGTTTGACTTTGAGAGTTATCCATATTATTATTGGTTTGCTGTGAACATGCCTGCAAGGAGCATGTTAACAAGGTTAAGATTACTAGTTTGCTATTCATAACGCTATTAATTTAATACATGATACGATGAGAAGTTGTAGATTGGTTTGCTAATTTATCCTTTTCGGAGGAATTTAAGTTTCTTTAACATTCGTCTCCCCGATTATCTTGTCAAGAGCCTCCACCCACTCATCATTATCGTTCAGGCTTTCGGCAAGATGCAAGGTTTCACCGCCATGCTCTTTAAATAAACGGGCATATTCTATTTTTACTTCATATAAAGTTTCTAAACAATCGGCTACAAAAGCAGGAGAAAAGACGAGCATTTTTTTAACTCCCGATTGGGCTTTCTCAATGATAGTAATATCTGTATATGGTTTTATCCAGGGATCTTTGCCCAACCTTGACTGAAAAGAAGTACTATACATCCCCGGTTTTAGTTTTAGTGCATCTGCCAATAACCTTGTAGTATGAAAGCAGGAACCCCTGTAACAAAAATAATTTTGAGAACTAATACTATCACAACATTCCCCCAGGTTACATTTCATGTTTCTTTCGGAAGAAGCTTTATGAATATGCCTTTCGGGCAATCCGTGATAGCTGAATAAGAAATAGTCGTACTCCTCCAGCTTACATTTCTTTTTCCATATTCTTGCAAAGGCTTCAATAAATGCAGGATTGCTATAAAACGGCCCGGTGAAAACAAAAGGTACAATTACATCTTGCTTTGCTAAAACGCTTATTGTTTTTTCTACCGATGAGGATGTAGCGGAAGCAGAGTATTGAGGATAGAGCGGAACAATTATAATTTTTTCGATACCATCAATCTTTAACAATTTCCCCAAGGCATCAGGAATAGATGGTTGTTGGTAACGCATACCCAGTTCTATTACAACATTATCGCCCATTTTCTCCTGCAGCTTCATCTTAAGATGTTGGCTATGAATAAGCAATGGCGAGCCTTCCGCAGTCCATATTTCACGATACTGTGCCGCCGATTTGGGTGCCCTGAACGGAGCTATGATAAAGTTTACGAGCAACTGGCGTTGCAGCCAGGGAATATCAATTACCCTTGCATCACATAAAAATTCCCTCAAATACTTTCTTACATCTGCTACCCCAGGTGTCAGGGGTGTGCCGAGATTTAAAATTAAGATGCCGGTTTTTGGAGATATGCTCATAAGGAGTTGCTAAAATACAATTAAGAAAGATACCTGTAGAGTACCCCGGTTTCCCTGCCCGGTGTATGCAATTTTTCCTTATCTGTTTTTAGATTTCAAAATATATTCCAATCAGGTGAGTTACAGGGTGGTAAAAGCCATTAAATATTAATAAACTTTAAAATTTTATCCTGCTGATTATCAGTATATACTATATATTTTTCAACAATATGGAGGCATAAATAATATTTCGCTGTGCTTAGTATTCAATAAAAAATAGTACA
>Ga0206823_1103_pt1 | contig 21415 bp, 21 predicted proteins | sample Alteio_BWOrgCont_81_FD_152868 | JGI IMG/M metagenome (GOLD analysis project Ga0206823, IMG submission 152868) | Enriched cells from forest soil in Barre Woods Harvard Forest LTER site, Petersham, Massachusetts, United States -... | ecosystem: Environmental > Terrestrial > Soil > Temperate forest >...
GCCGCAGCCTGCTCCGTGGCTGTATTGGGTGAGTCGTATAGATTCTGTCATAAGGAATTAAAGTATCTGTTTCCGAGTTCTTTGTTATTTTTGCTTACCAGACTACAAAGATAAAAATCATTATGGCACATATTAGTACTGAAGATGCATTAGAATATCACTCACAGGGAAGACCAGGCAAAATAGAAGTAATTCCAACCAAACCACATAATTCTCAAAGGGACCTTTCATTAGCATATTCCCCAGGAGTAGCTGAGCCCTGCCTTAAAATTGCCGATAATAAAGATGATGTTTATAAATACACCATCAAAGGTAACCTGGTAGCAGTAATTAGCAATGGGACAGCGGTACTCGGGTTGGGAAACATTGGCCCTGAAGCTTCGAAGCCTGTGATGGAAGGTAAAGGTATCTTATTTAAAATATTTGCTGACATAGATGTTTTCGATATTGAGGTAGATGCTACTGACCCGGAAAAATTTATTGCAGCCGTAAAAGCTATCGCTCCTACTTTTGGAGGGATTAATTTGGAAGACATCAAGGCTCCGGAATGTTTCGAGATTGAAAAGAGGCTAAGGGAAGAACTGGATATACCGGTGATGCACGACGACCAGCATGGTACTGCCATTATCTCGGCAGCCGCATTAATTAATGCATTGGAGATTGCCGGAAAAAAAATTGAAGATGTGAAAATTGTAATCAGTGGAGCAGGAGCATCAGCTATCTCGTGTGCCCACCTGTATATTGCAGTAGGAGCTAAGCAGGAAAATATTATGATGTTTGACAGTAAGGGATTGCTTGACAAAACCCGAACTAATTTATCGGAAGAGAAACTATTTTTCATCTCGGATAAAAAAGTAAAAGACCTGAAAGAAGGCATGAAAGGAGCAGATGTATTTATTGGGCTTTCGAAGGGCGGCCTGGTGAAGCCCGATATGCTGGAGGGCATGAATAAAAATCCCATTGTGTTTGCACTTGCCAACCCTACTCCTGAAATTTCATATCCTGAAGCTACAGCAGCACGCGAGGATGTGATTATGGCAACGGGGCGTTCCGATTATCCTAACCAGGTGAACAATGTGTTGGGATTCCCTTTTATTTTCCGTGGGGCGCTCGACGTGAGGGCTAAAAGAATTAATGAAGAAATGAAGATGGCAGCAGTACATGCTATTGCAGGACTTGCTAAAGAACCTGTGCCGGAATCGGTGAACCTGGCATATGGCTCACGCCACCTCGTCTTCGGGCCGGAATATATTATACCAAAACCCAACGATCCACGCCTTATTACTACAGTACCACCCGCTGTTGCTAAAGCAGCACTCGAATCAGGAGTGGCGCGTATAAACATTGTTGACTGGGAAGCATACAAACAGGAACTAACAAAAAGACTTGGACTAGATAATGACCTGTTGAAGGGTATCACATCTAAAGCAAAAGAAAACCCAAAACGCGTGGTATTTGCGGAATCCGACCACTATAAAATACTTAAAGCAGCGCAGCAAGTGAAAGATGAGGGTATAGCAAAACCTATACTTTTAGGTGATAAGACAAAAATTAAAAAACTGATTGCCGAATATAATCTCGACCTTTCCGATGTGCCTATTGTAAACCCCCGCAGTGCGGAAGAAGAAAGCCGGCGCAACCGGTTTGGCGAGGCTTTTTGGGAGAAGAGAAAAAGAAAAGGATATACCCTTTTCGAAGCCCGCAAAATAATGCGTGAGCGAAACTATTTCGGCGGGATGATGATAGAAAGCAATGTGGCTGATGCAATGATTTCAGGAATTACCCGCAAGTATGCTGACCCCATTAAAGCTGCATTGGAAACAATAGGAGTGCGCAAGGGAGTAAAACGGGTTTCAGGAATGTACATCCTACTGACAAAGAAGGGACCATTTTTTCTTGCAGATACGACTATGAATATTGACCCGTCTGCAGAAGATTTAGTTGAAATTACGGCCCTTACTGCTAATTGTGTGAAGCAATTTAATATTGTCCCCCGAATCGCTATGCTTTCCTATTCCAACTTTGGTTCGGTGAAAGGAGACATCCCTCAAAAAGTTTCGAAAGCAGTTTCGATACTTCATGAACAATATCCCGGAATGATTGTGGATGGGGACATACAAGCCAATTTTGCATTAAATAATGATTTGCTGAAGGAACAATTCCCGTTTTCAGAATTGATGAATAAAAGTGTAAATACACTTATATTTCCAAATTTAGTTTCCGGTAATATTGCTTATAAATTAATGCAGGAATTAGGTGATGTGGAAGCTATAGGGCCTATTCTCCTGGGAATGGAAAAACCTGCACACATTTTGCAGTTAGGCTGTTCAGTGAGAGAAATTGTGAATATGGTAACTATAGCCGTGATTGATGCCCAGGCAAGAGGAAAATAGAATTAGATTTAATAATTTGGCGATAGGGTGATGCTACGGAATACGTTTAATACTATTATCAAATTAATTTTTGTTTTTCTACTCACGTTATCTTTAGAGAGTTGTTTTATTTTCAGGCATAAGCATTATAAATCTCCATACTCGCCGAAGAAGTATATTATATTTAATTTCGAGAAAAGAGGCTTGGGAAACAGCCGGGAATTTGTATTTATGGCAGACACAGGGAATAAAAAACCCTGATTATCAAATTTATTACAGTTTCTTTAGAACTTTTTCGCACTGTTTTCGTAAGAAAAGAAAAGAGGCATATTGTATGGTAGGAAAGTTCTTGGATTACTTGCGGTTCGAACGAAATTTCTCTAAACACACTATACTTTCCTATCAAAATGATTTAGAGCAGTTTACTGCCTTCCTGAAGAGGACCTATGAGATAGAAGGACCTGAAAATGCTGCTACAACTATGATTCGGTCATGGATGGCAGAAATGATGCAGGAAAAAATATCTGCCCGTAGCGTAATCAGGAAAGCCTCCGCCTTGAGAACCTTTTACCATTTTCTTCTAAAAGAAGGGGTTATAACAACCGACCCCATGCTGAAAATATCAGCGCCTAAAATGCCATCGCGGTTGCCTGTTTTTGTTACTCAAAAAGATATGGGATTATTATTCAATGAGATACCATTCCCTAAAACATTTAACGGGGTGAGGGACAGGCTTATTCTGGAAATGTTTTATGCAACCGGCATACGTTTATCAGAACTTATCACCCTGAAAGACAGCAATGTGAATGTCTATAACTTAACCATAAAAATATTCGGCAAAAGAGCCAAAGAGCGTATCATCCCTATTCCGATGATATTAAAAGAATACATTACCAACTACCGGAAAGAACGAGATAAACTAGGGTTGAAAAAAGAATATTTTTTTGTAGATGAAAAAGGTGGTGCACTATATGAAAAAAAAGTATATTTGATAGTCCATAACTATTTAGGGATGGTAACCACGGTTTACAAAAAAAGTCCCCATGTATTGCGGCACACCTTTGCCACTCACCTTCTTGATAACGGGGCCGATATTAATTCAGTAAAAGAACTTTTAGGACACGCCAACCTTGCCGCCACGCAGGTTTACACGCACAACTCGCTCGAAAAACTGAAAAAGGTTTATAAGCAGGCCCACCCCCGGGGATAAATATATTTAGCAAAGAGAGTATAATTTCTTAAAGAAAAAAGCCATGCAAGTTAAAATTCAATCCATTCACTTCGACGCAGACAGACATCTGCTTGAGTTTATTCATAAAAAGGTAGATAAACTGGGACAGTATTATGATGGCGTAATGGGCGGCGAGGTGTTTCTGCGCCTCGAAAAAGCACATGATGCTCAAAATAAAATAGCTGAAATAAAAATTCAAACCCGTACTGGCGACTTGTTTGCCAAAAGGCAATGCAGAACTTTTGAAGAAGCTGTAACTGAAAGCGCCGAGGCACTTTCGATGCAGGTAAAAAGGCATAAAGAAAAAGTAAGGGGAAATTAAAAATCCTTTACGCTTCTATATTAAATAGTTTGCGAATGCCCTTGTGATGGTAGCTTTATAACTACCGGGCATATTCAATGCCTCCATTTGCTCCAGGGTAAAGAGACCAAATTCATCGTGCTCGAAATTTAATTTGATTTCTCTTTCATCTATTTGCATGGACTTACACAAATAGATGATGCAAATCACATTCACCTTCCCTCCTACCTTATACATCCAGGAATCGAAAAGATGGTTTATAGAAGCATCAATATTCAATTCTTCTTTTATCTCGCGTAACGCACATCGACCTGGTTTTTCACCCGGTTTGATTTTCCCACCCGGTGGCTCCCATTCATGCCGTTCGTTTTTCACAAGAATTATTTTCCCATTGATAAATAAAATTCCTTTAACAGATACAGGATATTTCTTCGCAAAAAAATCGCTGGGAATAATTCTAAAAAAACTTTTCAGCAGAAAATTCATTTGCTCTTTATTTAAGTGTATCGCGAACGGACTTTACATCTGCGGAACTAACTGTAAAGCCATTGTTCCCAAAAGAATGATATACATAGTTCAGTACCTGCGCCACATCACTATCATTAAGCCCTTGTGGAGTCATCGCACCCTGATAGGGGTTTCCATTTACAGTAATTTTTACTGAGGAGCCTTTCAACACCTGATGTATGGCCCTGAATTTATCTGCCAGTAAATAATCGGAGCCGGCTAAGGGAGGGTAGATACCTTGTGTTCCCTTTCCATTGGGCTGGTGGCAGGTAATGCAGGTTTTTTGATAAATGGTTTTACCGGCAAGGTAAGGTGTATCACCAGGCGCCGGAGATGTATTATTATTTGCAGCAGAATTATTGCCATCTCCTCCGCAGGAGGCAAAAACTATGCCGAATAGTAACGTTGTAATTTTATTAACCCCTGTCATAATCTACCACAACAACCGGCGTAACAGGGTGAGACTGGCAGGTAAGTATGTATCCATCTTCCACCTCATCATCGGTAAGAGCATAATTCATAGTCATCTGTACTTTGCCCTCCATCAGCTTAGCGCGACAGGTAGCACATACGGCCCCTTTGCACGAAAATGGAGCATCTACACCTGCATCCATAGCAGCATCTAATATAGCATCACCATCCGTAGCCAGTTGAAATGTTGTTTCTCTTCCATCGGCAATAACAGTAACCTCACAAATAGAACCCTTAATCTCTGAAGGGTCTTTTTTAGGTTCTTCGGCAGCAGAGGTAAAATATTCAATATGGATAAAGTTCCTGTTCACGTTATTGTTTTCAAGCACCTCTTTCGCATTATCCATCATAGGTGTAGGCCCGCAAATAAAATATTCTATAACCGGGTTCCTCTCTACATATTTAGCAATGAGTTCTTTTATTTTTTCTTTTGTAAATATTCCTGTCAATTCAGTAGGGAAATCGGGTGCAGAGGGTTTCTGAAAAACGTAATGGAGCGTAAAGTGTTCCGGATTGGAAGCTGCTATTTCATCTAATTCTTTTTTGAAGATAGTAGAAGCCTCATCAAAATTGCCATAAAACGAGGTTATCTTGCTTTGGGGCTCTGCCAGTAAGGTAGTCTTTATAATAGACATCATAGGTGTAATACCACTACCTCCGGCAAAAAGTACATAATGCTTGCGGTTAGTATTTTTTAGCTCTGTATGGAAATTACCCATAGGGGTCATTACTTCCAGCACATCTCCCTTTTTAAGATTGGAATTAATAAAATTAGAGCCTAGCCCATCTTTTACCCTTTTTACAGCTACCCGCAAAGGTTCGTTACTTAGCGGGCTGCTACATAAGGAATAAGAGCGTCTTACTTCTTTACCATCTATAAATAACTTAAGGGTAAGATGCTGGCCATGTATGTATTCATACTCCTTCAACATATCTGAAGGCACATCAAAAGTAATGGAAACACAATCGGGAGTCTCACTCTTTATATCCGATATGGTGAGCTTATGGAATTTAGACACTTGTTCTTATAAAATTTGGGTACGCAAAATTAAAATTTTTAGGGACTATATAACCCAAGTGGCATAAATCACTCATTTCTTAACCAATGTTTTCCCTATATTTGCAAAATAGCAATATTATTTATGCCGGAATTGTCGCAACAAGAGCTTGAAGCAAGGTTTCAAAAGAAAATAGATGAAAACCTCTATATAGAACCGAAGGACTGGATGATAGATAAGTATCGGCAAAATCTTATCCGCCAGATTTCTCAACATGCCCATTCAGAAGTAGTAGGTATGCTGCCCGAGAGCAACTGGATTACCCGTGCGCCTAATTTGAGGCGTAAAGCGGGCCTGCTTGCCAAAGTGCAGGATGAGGCCGGACATGGATTATATCTTTATTCTGCTGCTGAAACACTTGGAATTAGCCGGGAGGAACTTCTGGACCAATTACTTACAGGAAAAGCAAAATATTCTAACATATTCAACTACCCTACCCTTACCTGGGCCGATATTGGAGCCATAGGCTGGCTGGTAGACGGTGCCGCCATTATTAACCAGGTAATGCTGCAAAGAGCTTCCTACGGACCTTATGCAAGGGCCATGATACGGATATGCCGGGAGGAAAGCTTCCATCAGCGCCAGGGATTTGAAATTATGCTGACCCTTTGCCGGGGAACTACCGAGCAAAAAGCTATGGCTCAGGATGCCCTTAACCGCTGGTGGTGGCCATCGCTGATGATGTTCGGGCCCTCGGATAAAGATTCCCCACATAGCAGCGATATGGCTAAATGGAGAGTAAAGCGCGAAAGCAACGATGATCTCCGCCAAAAATTTATTGACCGTACGGTTCCACAGGCAGATTTTTTGGGTATTACTATGCCCGACAAAGATTTGAAGTGGAATGAAGCAACCCAGCACTATGATTTTGGAGAAATAAACTGGGAGGAGTTTCACCAGGTGATAAGCGGACATGGCCCATGCAACCGCGAACGTATAAGTGCCCGCATTAAAGCCCACGAAGATGGTAAATGGGTACGCGATGCCGCAGCAGCTTACGCCAATAAAAAAAGACAGAAAGCAGCTTGATATGGAACAAGATAATCAATGGCCCCTTTGGGAAGTTTTTATTCAGTCAAAATCGGGACAACCCTATAAACATGCCGGGAGCGTGCATGCCCCTGATGGAGAAATGGCGCTGGAAAATGCGCGCGATGTATATACCCGCCGTAATGAAGGAACCAGTATTTGGGTGGTACCGGCACAATATATTATTGCTTCTACCCCTGAAGAAGTGGGTTCATTTTTTGATCCTGCCAACGATAAGGTATACCGCCACCCTACTTTCTACACGGTTCCGGAAGGAGTGAAATATATTTGATTTCTATTTCCAAATCCTTGCCTCCTGCAGGCGGATTGTTTCACTGAAAAAGAAGCGGGTGCTTTTTTCAAAAGCATCAGTATAATCGGAAACATAAAAATGATGCACCGGAATTTTTTGAGAGGGATTGAGGAGATTATTTTTCTTTAATAATTGATATACCTGCTCTGCTACCTCTTCGGCTGAATCAATCAGAGGGATTTTATTATTATAGAATTCTTCAATTTCGGGCTTGATAAGCGGGAAATGTGTACAACCTAAAATAAGGGCATCAATATTTTTTATTTTCGGACGGGAGAGATAAGCGTTAATTATACTCCGGCTTATTTTATTATTGAAAAAGCCCTCTTCAATCATTGGCACTAGGAGAGGCGTTGCTAAGCCATGTACCTCCTGCTTTGCATTGGCCTTTTTTATTTTGCTGGCATGGATACCTGATTTTATAGTACCCTTAGTTGCAATAACACCAATATTTTTCAGTTTTTTTTCTTTCGATATTTTTTGAACTACAGGGTCAATCACATTCACCACCACGGCCCTTTTTCCAACAAAATCTTTCACAGCCTCGTAAGCAAGTGCTGAAGCAGTATTGCAGGCAATAACAATCATTTTGCAATGATTGTCGAGCAAAAATTGGGCAATACGAATAGAATAATATTTTATAGAATCCGGAGATTTATCGCCATAAGGAAGGTGGGCTGTATCTCCAAAATAAATCAGCTTCTCATAAGGAAGTTTTTCCTTTATGGCACGTGCCACCGTTAAACCACCAATGCCTGAATCGAAAATGCCGATAGGTTGATTGCCCCTAAGGTTTTCCGATGCAGGCATGGAGTATGAAATTAAAAGAAATCTTACTTAGCTACCTTTTTAGGTTTTAATCCGAGGTATTCGGCCACCAATGGATAAAGGTCGTCAGAATCTTCAAAGTAAACCACAACACCCGAACTGGTATCGAATACATACTTATACTGGTGCTGTTGGGCCACTTTAGCGACAGCATTCTTCGCTTTAGTAATAATTGGCTTAGTAATAGAATCCTGGAATTTTGATAAATCCTGCTGGGCAGATTGCTGGAAAGCCTGAATCCTCTGTCCCATATCGGATATTGCCTGCTGCTTATTATTTTTAATAAGCTCAGTGTAGCCGGCTTGATGTGCCTGATAATCCTGAACTTTTTCCTGATATTCTTTCTGCATAGATTCTACTTCGTTTTCCAGCATCAAGTAATGAGCTTGCCCAACCTTTCGGGCGCTGTCCGACTCAGGCATGGACTTCAGAAGAGAGTCTAAATTAATATGTGCCAGTTTTTGTGCGTTTGCCGAAAATGCAAAAAATGTAGAGCCTGCAATTAAGAGAATATTGATTGTTTTTTTCATGGAATGGAATTGTTATTTTATTTTTAGTGATGAAAGGTTTTCTTGTTTTCAGAATTTCCTGATACACTGTAGCCCATATTTTTAAGTATTTCGTCACTCTTATCATACCTGGAGCTGGCATACAGAATATTAACATCGTCGTTGGACTTATCAAAAATAATGGCCAGGTTATCTTTTTCAGCCAAATCTTGAACGGCATTGTAAACTTTGTCTTGTATAGGCTTAACTAATTCCTGGCGTTTTTTGAACAAGTCCCCGTTTACACCAAAATGTTGCTTTTGAAGATCCTTTACAGCTTTTTCCTTTTCCTCTATTTCAGACTGGCGCTTTTGTTTCATCTCTTCTGTTAGAAGTACTTCATCAGCTTTATAGGCTTTATATAACTGATCAACTTCAGTTAATTTTGCCTCTATCTCCTTTTGCCATTGAATGGATATCTGGTTAATCTGGTCCTGGGCAGCCTTATATTCAGGTATTTTCGATAAGATATATTGGGAATCGACGTAGGCAAACTTTTGAGCAGACAAAACCAGCGTGCCTGCAACAAATACAAGGGTACATAAGAATTTCCCGATTGTGTTAGCTTTCATTTTATTGCAATTTATGTACTGATTTATCAACGTGTGTGCGAAATTAGTATTTTTTATAATTCCCCCAAATTCTGTCCGATGGTAAAAATGAATTGGCTTCTTGCCATGCTTGTATTACCCGGAACATCATCAAATCTCCATCCATAATCAAATCCCAATAAGCCAAACATTGGCAGGAAAATTCTTACTCCGGGCCCTGCCGCACGATATAGGGAGAAGGGGTTGAATTGATTCACGGTGGACCAGCTATTCCCGGCATCGCAAAATGCAAGAATATATACTGTAGCTGATGCGTTAAGCGAGATAGGATATCTCAGTTCCAATGAATATTTGGCTACGGTTACAGCACCTGTAGTAGGAGACAACGAGCCATTATCATATCCCCTCAACGCAATTATTTCTCTTCCATCAATGAGTGAATACCCGGTTAGCCCGCTTCCACCCATATAAAAACGGTTGAAAGGGCAATTTCCTATTTCGGAGTTGTAGTATCCCATTAAGCCCATTCCGGCATAGGCATACAATACCACATTATGAGCTAGTTTCCCTTGCGACTCTTTATTAACCCAATTCGTTACATTGGTGTACCAGGAGCCGGCAAACTTGTATTTCTGAAATTCAAGAAATTTATATTTTTGTTCAGGTGCTTCGTCCGCATAGTTTTGACTACTGAAAGCGGAATAAGGTGGTGTCCATTCCCCTGATATTTTAATATTAGAACCATATGTAGGATAGATATTAGGATCCTGTGAGTTCCTCGTCAACTGCAATTTATAGCTAATGCTATTGGCAAAACCATTAGCAAATATAAATTCGGAACCGTAATTCTCGACAGTATAATATTGATAATTAACATATTGATATAAAGTAAAATAATCATCAGGAAATTTGAGAGGAATTCCATATCCCAGTGTAATACCTTTAATATTGATTGCTTCACGAACACCACTACTTTCAGGCTCCCCATTACTTTCGGTGGTTGTAAATAACGTTGTGCTTAATGAATTCGGTTTATGCCCTCCCACCCAAGGCTCAATAAATGTAAGGTTTACCGACTGGTATGGTAACCCATTAGATTGGAATCGAAGGCTTAGTTCTTCCCCATCTCCGGTAGGTATAGGCCTCCAGGCATCCCGGTTGAAAATATTGGCTGCCGAAAAGTTTTTAAGCGTCACTCCGGCCGTACCTACAAAACCCAAACCACCTCCCCATCCACCGGAAAGCTCTATTTGGTCCGATGATTTTTCTGTTACACCAAAATTAATATCCACGGTACCATCTTCTGGATGCGGTACAGGGTTTATAGACATTTTTTCGGGATCAAAAAACCCCAACTGTCCCAACTCACGCTGTGTACGTATAACATCGGAACGACGAAATAATTCCCCGGGTAAAGTCCGCAACTGGCGATACACAACTTTATCGCTTGTTTTATCGTTGCCTGTAACTGTAACATTATTAATCCTAGCTTGGTTGCCTTCGTATATGCGCATCTCAAGGTCAATAGTATCATTATGCACATTAACCTCCACGGGATTCACCTGAAAAAATAGGTAGCCATTATCCATATATAGTGAGCTTACATCCGTACCATTGGGGTTCATTGTTAAACGTTCACTTAAAAGGGAAGCATTGTAGACATCTCCTTTTTTTATGCCAAGTATATTTGATAAAACTTTGGAAGGATATTTGGAGTTTCCCACCCAGGTAATATTACCAAAATAATACCGGTGTCCTTCAGCCATCGTAATCTCAATAGACACCCGGTTAGGTACATCTGATTTGTAGACGGTGTCTTTTACAATTTTAGCATCTCTGTACCCTACACTGTTGTACTTGCTTACAACTTTGTCCTTATCGGAAGCATAATTGTCGGGTATTAGCTTTGAGCTATGAAAAATACTATACCACCTTTTGCGCTTGGTGTCTTTCATTGTCCTGCGCAGTTTCCCACTTGAAAGAGCTACGTTACCATGGAAAATAATGTCTTGTATTTTTATTCTTGCCCCACGGTCAACATGTATATATAAAATAACAGAGTTGGTAAATGCCGTATCGGGTTTCTCCTCAATGCTCACTTTCACATTGGTATAACCGTCATCAGTATAATGTTGTATGATGGTTTGCTTTATATCTGCCAACAGAAAATCAGTAACTACTTTACCCCTCACCAATTTTATTTCGTCTCTTAATTTGTTAGCATCTCCCTTTTTTAATCCTACAAAGGTATATTTTGACAACCTGGGTTTCTCGACTACTGAAATAGTGAGGTAAATCTTTTTGCCGTCAATCTTATCTGCATATATCTGCACATCCTCAAAAAGATCCTGCTTCCAGATGTTTTTAATGGCATCGGTTATTTTTGAGCCCGGAACCTGAATTTTATCTCCTTTTGTAAGCCCTGCTATCAGTAACAAGGAAGCAATATCTATATGCTGTGTCCCTATCACTTTAGGTTCTTCAGCTAATATATATTCTTTAGGTGCGGAAAGATTCAGCTTATTACTATCCGGTGTGGAAGAAACTTTTCCTTCAATAGATTTACCGGTATCACTATTTCTTCTTGGTGAAATAGAATCGTCGCCCCCGATTTTTATTTGAGAAGATCCAGAAAGAACAAACAAGCAACAAACAAGTGACAAGAAAATTTTTATGGTTCTGTTCTGCATAGTTATTGTAGCACTTTTGTTAGTTGTTCACTTGTTTTTCCAAATCTTCTTTCACGTTTTTGGTAGTCTGCAATAGCCTCATAAAAATCTTCTTTCCTGAAATCGGGCCAGAGCTTTTCAGTAAAATATAATTCAGCATATGCTATTTGCCAAAGCAAAAAATTACTAATCCGGTGCTCACCGCTGGTACGGATAAGTAGTTCGGGATTGGGATAGGGAGCCGTAGTCAGGTAACTATTAAAAAGCTCTTCATCAATATCTGCTGAGGATATTTTTTTACCTTCAATATCTTTTGCCAGTACCCTTAGAGCATTCATTATTTCCCATTTTGAACTATAACTTAACGCCAAAATAAGTTTCATCCGCTTATTAGACGATGTTTTATCAATCGCCCTCATCAATTCCCGGTAGCAATTGGATGGAAGACTTTTTAAGTCGCCAATGGCATGAAGAGAAATATCATTCTCCATTAATGTTTTGATTTCCTTATCAATTGTAAAAACGAGCAACTCCATCAGCCCGTTTATTTCGTCTTTGGGCCTGTCCCAATTCTCTGTAGAAAAAGCATACAGTGTAATGTGTTTAATACCTATTTCGGCAGCAGCTTCAATAGTCTCACGAACTGCTTTTACCCCATTGCGGTGACCGAACAGTCTGTTTTTACCTTTTTGCTTTGCCCAACGCCCATTTCCATCCATAATCACAGCCACGTGATTAGGAACCGATTTTTTATCTATTTCTATTTCTTTCATAGAGCCATTAGCTATTAGCCCCGAATATTCGGGGCTAATAGGTGAGTTGGGGGTGCAAATCTACAAAAGGTAACTGAAAACCTCCGGTTTTATTGTTAAAATTACTTAAAAGCCGGCATTGCCTATACTTTAGACCATTAGGCTTTAAAAGTCTACATACATATTCTCAATAGAGGTACGGAACCCGAAATAGAATAAGGTCATAGCCGGCTGATTATTCAGGCTGTTAGTTAATGTCCGGCGGGATACACCAATGGTGAGGTTCATATTCGTATGGGGATTCAAGAGGTAGGAAATATGGACATCCATATAGTTCAAGGTGCTTTTTATACCTTGCAGCATGGTAACATTGGCATTGTTATTGGGAAGAGGCAGGAAAATATTATTACCGTAATTCGTATGGGTAGAATCCAGGCCCTCTAAGGCATGGTTCACCTGGAAATGAATTGAAAAATGGCGGTACCGCAAATTCACGATAGCAATAAGTTCCTTGAAATTAGCCCCCAGCGGGTCACCCAAAGCTTGGTCGTAGTGCGAATAGCTTTGCAGTGAATCGCTATTTGAATAAGTATATGGGCGCACCTGGTTATATTCCAACTGCACCTCTCCATATTGGTTATAGTATTTAACCCCTGCCTGGTAGCCCGTTTGATTATAAATGGATTGCATATTCCCACTTTGGGGGAAATCGCCTACAACTAATTGTCCATAAGCCATAAAATTGCGGGTGATTTTGTATTTCAAAGTAGATCCCAACAATACATTAGTGGAATTTCCAAGCCCATATACTAAAGAGTTTACTCCTATAACAGGGTCAAAATAGTTTACATTAAATGACATATGGTTATACTGATCTCCTGCCGTCCAAATCATACCCTGGAAAAATCCCCACTCGACTTGGGGAATTATGTCCCAGCTTAGGTATTGAAAAGCCCCTGCCTTGCGCTGGAACAAACCCTCTACATTTGTAACAATAGCCGGATCGGCAAAAGGGTCTATAAATTCGGTATATAAATTGGTATATTGTATATGCCAGAAATTAGTGGTAATACGGATATATGGATAGGCAAAACTGTTGTCAGACAAAAGCAAGGAGCGGTATCCATCCCCGATAAAATTTTTACCATAGCCGCCCTGGAAATTAAAATGAGAGGAGGGAGAAAAAGATAAATAGGCTTCAGACATAGAGTAATCAAAACCACTGGTTCCAAATGATTTGGTTCTTCCATTACCCGGAACTACATAGTACTCGTTAACAAAATTTTTCAGGTATGTTGGATAATCTTCCTGGTTCTCCCAGAAAATACTGGAAAAAGCAAATTTATCTCCAATATTCCCCTGTATTAGTACTCCCCGTGTATTTTGATAATATTTTTTGTTGGAGTCACTCCGGTCTATACTAAATTGGAAATTAAATAAGGGGTCTAACGTAGCATGGAATTTGGAGGCACTATCATCAAAAATGAAGAGGTTTTCCTGGAAAAGCTTGCGATAGAACAAAGATTCCTTTTTTAATAGTGAATCATTTATTCTCCATTCATACCAAGGTCTTTGAGGAAATAAAAGAGGCTTAAAACCCGTGTAAACATATCCCGGACCAGAAGAATCAGAAAAATCCTGTGGGCGATTAAAATCATCAGTATATTCCTGATTTAAAAAGTGATTATAAGGAGGAGCAGATTCACTTTTAATTTTTTGCCCGTCAATAATATAAGTTGGTGATGATTCAGGTGGTCCCCAATTTTGTATCTTATTGGAATCTGTTTTTTTATCTTGAGCATTTACTGAATTTAAAAAACTACTCCCTAATAAAACTATGAACTGAAATTTATATTTTTTTGAAAAGGTTAACCGCCAAGTTTGCAAAGAATTACGCAAAGGCCACGAAGAAAGAAACGAATGACGCTTTACGCTCTTTGCGGTTTCTCCATTTTGCATCATCCAATTTGTAAAATCAGTGTCATCCGTATCTATTATTACTCTGCAAATTGCATTTGCTCCACATCTTTGTACACCATTCTTACCCCTTCCTCCAGGCTTATTTTAGGCTTCCAGCCAAGTGCCATCAGTTTACTTACATCCATTAATTTGCGCGGAGTTCCGTCGGGCTTAGTGCTGTCGAATTTTATTTCACCTTTATAGTTTGCCACTTTCATAATAAGCATGGCAAGGTTTTTAGTAGATATATCTGTTCCGGTTCCAATATTCACTAACTCTGCCTCGTGATAATTTTCCATTAAAAACAAGCATGCTTCCGCAAGGTCGTCTACATGTAAAAATTCGCGCAAAGGAGTACCGGAGCCCCAAACTTCTACTGCTGGAATATTGTTCACTTTAGCTGTATGAATTTTCCGAAGTAGGGCAGGCAGCACATGCGATTTGGCAAGGTCGTAATTATCGTTCGGGCCATATAAATTAGTCGGCATCACCGAAATATAGTTGCAGCCATACTGGTCGCGGTAAGATTCGCAAAGCTTGATACCTGCAATTTTCGCAATAGCATAAGGCTCATTTGTATATTCAAGCGGACCTGTAAGCAGGTAGGATTCTTTCAATGGCTGCGGAGCCATACGCGGGTATATACAGGAAGAACCTAAAAAAAGTAATTTTTTAATATTATTTAAATAAGAAGCATGTATAACGTTGGCTTCTATCAAAAGGTTATCGTAGAGAAATTCGGCACGATATTTATTATTGGCGTAAATACCACCCACCTTCGCCGCCGCAAGAAAAACATAATCGGGCTTTTCCTGTTCAAAAAATGAAAACACCTGATGCTGGTTTCGTAAATCAACTTCCGAAGAAGAACGGGTAATGATATTCCGGTAGCCCAGCTGTTCAAGCCTTCTCACAATGGCAGACCCGACCATCCCCCTGTGGCCTGCAACGAAAATTTTTGCATTTTTTTCCATTGGGCTAAGATAGTTTATTCGTGAAACTCTCTTATCTCGTGCCCACCTTCTAACAGGTATTTATCCCGAATGAAAAGCTTCATATCCGATGCCACCATTTCTTTCACCAGGTCGGCTACTGTATATTTCGGTTTCCAGCCCAATACTTTGTTAGCTTTGCTTGCGTCTCCTACCAGCAAATCTACTTCCGTCGGGCGGAAATAGCGGGCATCAATCTCAATAAGTGTTCTGCCATCTTCTTTATCTGTCCCTTTTTCATGCACTCCTTTGCCTTTCCATTCTATAGTTATTCCCACTTCTTCGAAAGCCATTTCCACAAATTTACGTACCGATATTTTTTTGCCGGTTGCCAGCACATAGTCATCTGCCATGTCATGCTGCAACATCATCCACATGCCTTCAATATAATCTTTTGCATGCCCCCAATCTCTTTCTGCATCAAGGTTTCCAAGGAATAATTTTTTTTGTAATCCCAATTTTATACGGGCCGCACCACGCGTAATTTTACGGGTAACAAAAGTTTCACCCCTGACAGGGCTTTCATGGTTGAACAATATTCCATTGCATGCAAACATATTATATGCTTCCCGGTAATTCTTGGTAATCCAGAAGGAATATAATTTAGCTACCCCATAAGGGCTTCGCGGGTAAAAGGGTGTGGTTTCCCGTTGCGGTATTTCCTGCACCTCGCCATATAATTCGGATGTGGATGCCTGGTAAAATTTTGTTTTCTCTTCAAGTTTTAAAATCCTAATGGCTTCCAGCAGGCGCAGTGTTCCCACGGCATCGGCATTAGCTGTATACTCAGGAGTTTCAAATGATACCTTCACATGCGACTGCGCAGCAAGGTTATATATTTCATCGGGCTTTACCTCCTGCACTATGCGAATAAGGTTGGTAGAATCAGTCAAATCTCCATAATGAAGAGAAAAATCGGATTTCCCTTCATGAACGTCTTTGTATAAGTGGTCAATACGATGAGTATTAAAAAGAGAACTCCTGCGTTTTACGCCATGAACCGTATATCCCTTTTTTAATAGAAACTCAGCGAGGTATGCACCATCCTGTCCTGTAACACCTGTAATAAGTGCTGTTTTTGCCATGCAATCGGTTTAATAAATTTGTACAATATTACTGAGAATAAGCGAAACTGAGCCATTTATGCATTAATAGACCAAAAAATCAGGGTTCAACAAATCAGGTTTATTATAACTAAGAGTCTCCATAGTATCGCAACGAACCAGTTTTTTGCCTGATTCCACCACTATAATTTGTCCTGCGGCAGTATCCCATTCCATGGTTGGAGCAAAACGGGGATAAGCATCTGCTCTACCCTCAGCAACAAGGCAAAACTTTAATGAGCTCCCAGCCGAGACAATATTCACAACCGGGTGTTTTCTTTTTGCTTCATTAATGTAAGCCTCCGTTTTCGGTGACAAGTGCGAGCGGCTTGCCACAATGATGTATTGCCCCGCAGATGTATGTTCGATAGGGAGCCTTCTGCTTAGAGGAATAATATCATTGAAACTACCTGGAATTACTTTTGAATCTGAAAGTGAGAAAACATATGAACCATGTCCCTTTAGTCCATAATAAAACTTTCCGCTAACAGGCACATATATCAACCCGAAAATGGGTTCTGTGTCATCAATCAAAGCTATGTTAACCGTAAACTCGCCGTTGCGCTTTATGAATTCTTTTGTACCGTCTAAGGGGTCAACCAGCCAAAACTGTCTCCATCCTTTTCTTTCTTCGTAAGAAACCTGCTTCATTTCCTCGCTTAGTACGGGCAGGTTCCCTAGTTGACTTAGTCCAGTATAAAGGATTTCATGGGAACGCTTATCTGCTAATGTAAGCGGGGAATGGTCTTCCTTCATCTCCACGCTAAATGCTGTTTGATATACTTCCAGTATCGCTTTACCTGAATTAAGAGCCAGGTTCAGTAGTTGAGAAAAATTATCCCGGACGAGCGAAACTATCTCCTGCATCTATCTTATATGATGTAAATAGCTTGTTACCAAAGGATAGAAATAATTATAAAAATAATAAAAGAAAAAATCCCAGGCAACTATAGAAACTATCATATAAGATATGATCTTGTGCTTATCGTGATAGAAATGAACTGAAAGCAATGTACCTATGGGTATGGATAAAATAAATGGGGTAAAAAATACCAATCCGTACAATCCCCATTTTTCCCGGATTTTTTTGGTCAATTTACTTTCAGGAATGTGTTTGCGTTCACGGTAAGGAAAATATTTGCTACGATATTTATGCCATTTATCCAGTACCCACTCACTTATATTGGCAAATAAAATAGCCCCTGCAACAGCCCCCGCAGTAGTGATAGTGATGGCTTTAAAAAACGGAAATTTAGCCACCATTACTGCCAACGGCACTCCTCCGAACCCAAATTTAACGGCACTCAGAAGAAAAACGATTGCTATTTGTGAAAGATTGTGGAAATTCATAGGGGCTTGTAATAAAGGCAGGTATCCCTCATTAACAAATACAAAAATACATTATACTAACAACATATGTAAACTTCTATCATTCCCCTGTAATTCAGAATCTATACAAAGATACAAAAGTCCTGCCAAATAATGGCTATTATTTCACCGAAATCTCTATTTTCGTAACCTGTACCGAAAATTAATTCCTATGGAAGAAGAAAAACAATTTAAACCATTTATTTCGGCAAGTGATTTTATTCCTGAATTTACTTTACGGGCTATTATACTCGGAGCCATTTTCGGGATTATTTTCGGGGCGGCCTCCGTATACCTCGGACTAAAGGTGGGGCTGACCGTTAGTGCATCTATACCTATTGCTGTTTTGGCCATTTCAATATTTAAAAAATTAGGTAAAGCCACCATCCTGGAAAGTAATATTGTACAAACTATTGGTTCAGCAGGCGAGTCGGTTGCTTCTGGTGTTGTATTTACCGTACCGGCGCTATTATTCCTGGCAGGCGGTAAAGAGTATTTTCATTACCTGCAAATATTTGTGTTGGCGCTTGCAGGTGGAATTTTAGGCGTACTGTTTATGGTTCCTCTGAGGCGTTCGCTCATTGTGAAAGAGCATGGTAACTTGCCTTATCCGGAAGGTACTGCCTGCGCTGACGTATTAGTAGTTGGTGAAAAGGGTGGTAAACTGGCTCAAAAGGTTTATTATGGCATTGTATTAGCATTTCTTTATAAAATATTCATGTCCATTTTTGCGCTGTGGAAAGAATATCCCACATACGCGTTGGGAAGAAATTCCAGTTTGCCTAATGCAACTATAAGCGCTGATGTAGTGCCCGAATTACTCGGTGTAGGTTACATTATCGGTCCCCGTATTGCAGGCGTAATGGTGGCCGGAGGAGTATTGTCGTGGTTCGTCCTCATACCGCTTTTTACCATGCTTGGCAATGGACTCGCTGCAGCATTTCCGCCCGAAACTACACAGCTTATTTCTACCATGAGCGCACAGGATATCTGGGGTCATTACATACGTTATATAGGAGCAGGCGCAGTTACATTCGGTGGCTTAATGACTCTGATAAAAACATTACCCACCATTATAAGTGCTTTTAAAGATTCTTTCAAAGATCTGAAGGAAAGCCGCATGGATAAGACTGTAGAAAAAAAGCGCACCGAAAAAGATATGCCTCTTATATATGTGTTATTAGGAAGCCTTGTACTTGTTGTGTTTATTGCAGTGTTGCCTAATGTACCTACCAATCTGCTTTCAGCAATCATGATAGTTGTGTTTGGTTTCTTTTTTGTTACTGTATCTTCCCGTATTGTGGGATTAATAGGTTCCTCTTCAAATCCCATTTCAGGAATGACGATTGCTACTCTCATGGCCACATGTCTTATTTTTGTGGGTATCGGCTGGACAGGCGATGCATATCAGCCCATAGCTCTTGTGGTGGCATCTATTGTTTGCATTGCATCTGCCAATGCAGGAGCTACTTCGCAAGATTTAAAAACAGGATACCTGGTAGGAGCCACTCCGCTTAAACAACAATTAGGATTTATCATAGGAGTAGTAGTATCTACCCTGGCTGTCGGGTTCACGCTCACTCTTCTCGAACATAATATTGGAGTAGGGCCTGCTACACCCGAACATCCTAATTCATTGCCTGCTCCGCAAGCTATATTAATGGCCACTGTTATTAAAGGTTTATTAAGCCATAATCTCCCTTGGGGATTGGTACTTACAGGCATGGGTATTTCACTTGTGGTAGAGCTTTGCGGGGTAAGTTCATTGGCCTTTGCGGTAGGTGCTTATCTCCCTCTTTATACTACTACGCCTATATTTATTGGTGGAGTTGTAAAGTGGATTGCAGATAGGAAAAATAAAAGCAAAGAAGCAGAATCAGATATTGGGCCGGGTGCATTATTCAGTTCCGGATTGATAGCGGGTGGTGCCATAACAGGAATTATTATTGCTGTTCTTTTAGGAATAGGAGCCGGAACAGGGCCCGATGGCAAACCTATTTCTGTAATCGACTGGCTTAATAACCGCACAGGGAATGCTTTGGGCAATTGGTATACCAGCATGGGTGATATACTAGGGCTTGTATTTTTTATGATTCTTTCGTATACCTTGTACAAGTTTGCAACCAGCAAAAAGGAGCAGATTGGGTAGTTTCTGTTCCCTTTAGGGGCTGGGGACTGAATAAAATATGTTATGGAAAAATATTCTTTTAAAGACTTCTCTTTACACAAATCTTTTGACCTTGGCACTGTAACATTGTCTGAACAGGATATTATTGATTATGCTAAACTTAACGATCCGCTGGAGTTTCACATAAATAAAGAAGCTGCTTTTAAAAGTGTATTTAAAGGTTTTGTAGCTAGCGGTTCGCAAATTTTAAACACGTTTCATACCCGTAGTTGGGTTAAAATGTTTGGGAATACCATTATTTGCGGACTCGAAATAAACAATTGGAAATTCCTCAAACCTGTTTATGCTAACCAACCCATAAAAGGGAAAACAATTATTGTCTTCTTCAAGCCCAACGAAGAAAAAAAACATTGCGTAGTTACCTGGCGATACGAATTTACTGACGAAAAAGGAGAGTTCGTACAAACTTTAGAGATTACTGTATTGCACAGGATGGACTAAGGAATCATGCCCACCTTTTTAAATCCTCCGGCATATCAACAGGGAAAGACTCCTTATCGGTTATTTCAACTATAATGGAATACCCGTTCTCAAGCCAGCGCAATTGTTCCAATGATTCTGCTTTTTCTAAAGAAGAAGGAGGAAGTTTTACAATCTTTTCCAATATATCGGAACGATAGGCATATATGCCAATATGTTTTAAAAAGGAATATAATTTCACATGGTCCTCACTTCCTGCACCACGTATGAAAGGTATTGGCGAGCGGCTAAAATAAAGAGCCTCTCCGCTTATATTTCTTACAATCTTCACTAATGATGGATTGGTCAAATCTTTATCATCGGCTATATGAGCCAAGGTTGAGATTTCTGTATCTCTATTTTTGTTAAATATATTTACCACTTTGCTGATTTGTTCGGGATGGATGAATGGTTCGTCGCCCTGTATATTTACTACCACATCGTATTTATCCTTCCCCAATTTCTCCAACGCTTCAAAGCATCTATCAGTACCGCTTAGGTGATGAGAAGATGTAAGAATCACATTTCCACCAAAACTTACAACTTCATCTGCAATTCGTTGGTCATCGGTAGCCACAAAAACACCTGACAATACCGGGCAACTGTTTGCCTGTTCATATACCCTTCTTATCATGGTCTTGCCTTTAATATCAACTAATGGCTTGCCCGGGAAACGGGTAGAAGCATAACGGGATGGTATAATACCTATCGCTTTC
>Ga0206823_1104_pt1 | contig 21251 bp, 14 predicted proteins | sample Alteio_BWOrgCont_81_FD_152868 | JGI IMG/M metagenome (GOLD analysis project Ga0206823, IMG submission 152868) | Enriched cells from forest soil in Barre Woods Harvard Forest LTER site, Petersham, Massachusetts, United States -... | ecosystem: Environmental > Terrestrial > Soil > Temperate forest >...
AACTGGTTGGGGGTTCAAAATTCACAATATCCTAAAAGAAAAGGTTTTAAAGACTATGATTTGATTGATTTGCCATTTCCATTACGGAAAATGAAAATTAATCCCGTTGGAACTTTGAAAAGGGAAATAAAAGATGAAAAAATAAAATTCACATTAGAAAGAGGTGTCTATTCCTTCCCTTCTATCGGAGATACTGTTATACTTCCTACTGATGAACAATTAAAGTCAATTGTAGAAAATGATGACGAATTAGCCTTCGTTAAAATTGGATATGCTCCAATAGCTGGAGATGCCATTGTCAGAATTAATCCTAATAAACTTTTTGGACGACATATCGCCGTGTTAGGAAATACGGGTAGTGGAAAGTCTTGTTCAGTAGCTGGACTAATTAGATGGTCGCTGGAAGAAGCCTTTAAGAGAAAAAAGAAAAAGGAGCTAAATACAAGGTTCATAATGCTTGATCCAAACGGTGAATATTCGGAATCTTTTAATGATTTGAATGTTCCTGTAAAATTATTTAAGGTAGAAATCTCTGCAGAGGAAGCAAAAATTTTCAGTCAACTTAAAGTACCAGCCTGGTTTTGGAATAGCTATGAGTGGAGTTCATTCTCTCAAGCTACTGGTAGAACTCAAAGGCCAATCTTAAGAAGAGCGCTTAGAGAGTTAAAAGGTAATTCTGACGGGAAAGATAATGATAACTTAATTAAAATTAAGAGGTATTTCTCAAGTTGTGTTGTTTCTGTCGGAAATGATATTACTACAGGAGTTTCTGCCTACAAAGAGAAGAAAGGCCGAACTGATTTTGGTAAAAAAATAAAAGGATTTGCTGATGATGCATTGTATTATTCACAAAAATCAGAAAAGGACATAAAAAAGAGCCTTGAGAAACTATCAAAAGAATTAGGAAAAATTGCCTCTAAAAGGTTTAAAACATTTACCAATGATGATGATGAAGTAGTGGAATATTACGAATCTTTTGATGTAGCTGATTTGGAAAAAATATTAGAAAATTTAAATGATTTTCTTGATGCTGTAGGCGGAGTTTTAAGCATTGAAGGTCCCGATGAAGATATGCCTATTGAATTTAATACTGAATTATTAGCAGATCATATTGAAATGATTGCACAGGAACAAAATGCATTACAATTTTTAGATTTTTTCATTATCCGTATCCGCACTATGATGTCTGATGCAAGGATGACTTCAATCATTGGCAATGATGATCAAGTAACTCTTGAATCATGGCTTAGGGAATATATATCTGGTATTGTAGTGATAGATTTATCTCTTGTTCCCTCTGATCTAATTCATCTTATTGTGGCAGTTATTTCGAGGATTTCTTTTGAAGCAATACAGAGATACAGAAGAAAATTTAATAAGGTCTTGCCGACCTCACTTATATTGGAGGAAGCTCATAACTTCATTAAGAAGCAAGTAGAAAGTGAAGATATAACTTCTACAGAAGTATGTAGTCAGATATTCGAAAGAATTGCTAAAGAAGGCAGAAAATTTGGACTAAGCCTAATGATATCTTCACAGAGACCCTCAGAGTTATCGGCCACAATTTTATCCCAGTGTAATACATTTTTGTTACATCGTATTGTGAATGATAGGGATCAGGATTTAATTAAAAGATTAGTGCCAGATAATATTGGCGGATTATTGAAGGAATTGCCTATTTTACCCACAAGAAAGGCAATTCTTTTGGGTTGGGCATCCCCTATTCCTATCTTAGTTGAAATGAATGAATTATTAGAAAAATATCGTCCGAAATCTTCTGACCCCGATTTTTGGGAAGTGTGGACCGGTGAATCAGCAAGAGATGAGGGATGGAAAGAAATTGCAAAGGAATGGCAGGATAGATTAAAAAAAGATAGTGACAAAAAGGGTAGTGTCGCTAAAACTAAGCCACCAAAAGCAAAAGAAGAATAAAATTTTGACTTGAGCACACTTAGGCCATATCAAATTGAGGGGATAAATAAAATATTCAGATCTTGGAGGGCAGGGAAACGAAGTGTTTTGTTTCAGATGCCTACAGGTACTGGAAAGACAGTGCTTTTCTCTGAAATAGTAAAAATGGGTTTTGAAAAGCAAAGGAAAATCCTAATAGCTGTACATCGTATAGAACTCATTGACCAAATAACCAAAAAATTAAATGAGAAAGGAATTAACGTTGGGCATATAGTTGCAGGGAAGAATACTGATTATTCAAAAATTATCCAGGTTGCCAGTATACAAACTCTTTCCCGCCGAGAACGTCCGGACGCCAATCTTATAATTATTGATGAATGTCATCATGCAAAGGCAGCGTCTTACAAAAAACTTTGGGCTCTGTATCCGCATGCTAAGTTTCTTGGTGTTACGGCAACTCCAATTAGATTAAGCGGTGAAGGATTTGATGATATTTTCGATGAGCTTATTTTATCGATGTCCACATCAAGATTTATTGAAGAAGGTTATTTAGTGCCTATTTCTCATTATGTGCAGGCAAACCCAGATCTTTCAAATGTAAAAACCTCAAAGGGAGATTATGTAACAAAGATGTTATCTAATGTTATGATGGATAATAGGCTGATGATGAACCTTGTGGATAGCTATAAAGAGAAATGTAACGGCAAAACTGCTATTGTTTTTGCAGTCGATGTTGAACATAGTAAGGATATTGCTTATAGATTTAATTCTGCTGGCATTATTGCAAGGCACGTGGATGCGAAAACACCCGCAAACGAAAGAGAACAAATTTTAAAGGATTTTAAATCTGGACGAGTTAAGGTAATAAGTAACGTTGAAATTATAACAGAAGGATTTGATTTTCCTGAATGTCAAGTGGTACAATTAGCCAGACCTACAAAATCCCTTGCATTATATTTACAAATGATAGGTAGAGTTATGAGACCTGCCCAAGGTAAAAATGAAGGAGTTGTCTTAGATAATGCGGGTTTATGGTTGGAACATGGGCTATCAGATGCAGATAGAATATGGTCATTAAAAGGGAAAAAGAAAAGAAGAAACATTCCAAGAGAATTTAACGAATTAGCCATAGATGATGAAGGTGTAATTAGAGAGGTTTCAAGATTTAGACCAGAAGAAGTAAATGGGCTTAAACTGATTCCTATGACTGAAGAATTTCGACGTCTAATAATATTTGAAGATATTTTAAAGATAGCTATTCAAACTGAACGGAAACTTTTATACCCTTATTTTCAATATATAAAGTACCTTATAAAAATCGGACAACAAAAGCTTACTAAAATCGAATTGGAATACATTAAAAAGCGGTTGAATTATTATAATCAGGAGGGGCGGAGCTTGCCAGAGAAAAGATTTAAGCCAGGTTTTTGGATGGTTCAACAAAAGTATTTAACTGCGTTGCCAACACTTGAGTCTTTAGATGGAACATATGTGAGTGAACGAGACAAAACATTAGATTATAATGATTTCGGTGATAGTTTATGATTAATTGTCAAGTACTAAAATATTAACACCTTGACTTAAATCTAACTTGAAAACACCGTTAAAGCATTTAAAGTTTTCAATTCTAATTTTGGTAATATACATAGAATTTATTTTAAACTAAATATAATAAGAGATGAATGATACGAGATAAGGTCAACGAAACACATTTTTATTTCTGAATTATTAATTTTCCTTCTCCTATTAATTCTCTGCTAACTCCAATTACCCTATAGGGGTAGATTCCGTTTGGTTGATTGCTTAAATTGATTGTAAATTGAGAACGGATGTCAGTATAAAATTGAGAATATACTTTTTCTCCAATCATATTATAAATTTCTACTGACATCCGATCACTATTAACTGACGACTGCATTGTGAAAATACCATTACTTGGGTTTGGATAAATATTAATTGCTACGGTGCTTGCTACTATTTTATTAACTTGCAGCTCCACATCTTTAAAACTAAAAATAAGCCCATTCTCCTCTTTGCCACCATCCTCAGTCATTCCATACATTATGTTTCCCGATAAAATTAATGAACCATTAGGGTATTGACCGTTTGTAAAATCAAAATCAAGCAAATCTTGATACCAGTTGCCACTCGTATCAATAGAGAAAATAAGACCACGACCGTTTGCTCCTCCTACCTCTGTCATTCCCACAAGATCACCTCCATATATTGTTACATCACCTTTTGGTAAACTGCCATTTGTATTAGTGAAATCAAGTACCTTTTTATATCCGCTGCCATTTGTGTCTATAGAGAAAATAGTACCATATCCATTGGTACCTCCACTATTGGTCATTCCATATAAAACAGTTCCCGAAAGCGTCAAAGAGCCAAGAGGCACATCCCCATTTGTGGTGTTGAAATCAAGCAAGTCTTGATAATTGTTACCATTTGTATCTAAAGTGAAAACATTGCCATTGCCATCAGCTCCTCCAAAAGCATTCATGCCAAATAATTTAGTCCCCGAAAGGACTAATGAACCGGTAGGTTTCCGGCCATTTGTAATATCAAAGTCAAGTAGGTCTTTGAAATTATTGCCATTCGTATCTAAGGAGAATACAAGACCTACAGCGTTTGCCCCTCCCTCTGCGACCACACCATATAACTTATTTCCCGACAGGTTCAATGAACCCAAAGGAAATTGACCGTTAATAGTATCGAAATTAAGAATGTCTGTATATTGAGCATTGCATAAATTATAGAGAGAGGAACTTAAGATAAAGAATGAAAGGACAAGTAATTTTTTCATGAGTTGTATTCTGATGGTTTGGTAGAATGCCAAAGTAACTATTATTTAAGGAATCATTGTTGTTTAATACTATTGTTTTATTAACTTAACGAAAAGGTAACAAATTTTTCTTGGATATGTCATTTAAGTTATTTACTTTTGTTTCAGAAATTGTAATCTTGTGGCTTTATTTTGATTTATTTGGCTCTTTCTGAGCTGACACTTGATCTGGGGTATCGATATAAAGCCACCCAATTTAGTAATAGGCATTTTTAACCCCCTTTCTATTTTTAAAATAGAAGGCCTAATTAAGGTCGAATGAAAACAACATACAGGAATCCATACATTACCTTGCTGAATAATTTCAGCCATATTAATTTACCATTTAATAACTCAAACCAACCATACAATAAGTCAACCTCACCGTTTAATAATTGTGACTTGACAGATTTATGTTTGCAATAATTTTGATGAAATAAAATAGAATTATGAAGCAAATTCTACTTTTTATTTATAAGGAATCTTTCTACGAAGCTCTATCATTCGTTCCAGTACGCCGTAGTACAATATCGTTCCAATTATTAAAAGCAATTAACTATTAAATCCTAAAATTTATGAGAACTCCTTCCTTTTCTTTAAAATCAACACTGTTACTATTTGGAATAATTTTATCATCTCAAACCAGCTTTGGGCAATGGTCTACCAGTGGAAATTCTATTTCTGCCGGCAATTTCTTAGGAACTACTAATAGCCAACCCTTAGTTTTTAAGACAAATAACTCCCAGGTTATGACAATATTGGCCAATGGTAATGTAGGCATAGGTACTACAGACCCGCATTATCCCCTGCAGGTTGTTGGAAATGTGGTAGATTCCGGAAGTTTATTTGCAAATTATATAGAATCCGCCAACGGTATTTCGGTGGGCCAATTTAAACTGGTTGCCGGTATAGTAGACAGTATTGTTTCTACTTCCGGTACATTACAATTAAGTGCAACAATCGTAAATGCTGATGGGGCGCTCACTGCAGCAGGTTCACTTACTGCAGGAGTAAGCGATACTGCTATAACTGTAAATGGTCATACAGGAACAATTACTTCCGGACTAAAAACAGTAAGTTTCGGGATAGACACTATTATTACCAGTACAGAGTTACGAGCAGCAGCCGTTGGAATCAATACTCCGAAAGTTCCTTCGGGGTACGCATTGGCTGTGAATGGAGCTATAATTGCAACAGATGTATATGTAGAGTTATATTGCTACTGGCCCGATTATGTGTTTGATAAGAACTATACACACAGGACTCTCGAGGAACTGGAAGCCTACCTGAATCTTAATCATCATTTACCCGGTATGCCTTCAGCGAAGGAAGTAAAAGATAAAGGCAGCATTTCATTGGGGGAAATTACGGTACAAAATACCAAACAAATAGAGGAGCTTACTCTTGACCTGATACAATTGAATAAAAAAGTGGAAGCCCTGGAGCAAGAGAACAAAAAGCTTCTTGAAGAACTCAACAAAAAGAAATAAGTACTAAAAATAAATCCATTTAGTACCCTAATTCCCCATAATCTTTTTGTATGAAAACACTACTAAAATATACCCTCCTGCTGTTTCTGGGAATAACGTGTAATTATTCTTACGGACAGCTTGTCTTAAATTCCGAACTTGCAGCCGGACAATATTCTGATGCAACTGCGGTAAACGCGGAGCCCGGTACTATAGCAATAGGCGGAAATGCTGCAAATGTCATACATATGTTTCCCACTGCTTCATGTTATGTCAGTTCAGTAAGTTATGGAACCCAGCTTCCTACTAATATACTAACCAATGAAGCCAATCATGACCAACAACTGCCTAATACTTCTTTACCGGTAGGTAAAACTCCATATGCATGCGGAGTTTCTCTCTCTGGGGGAGCAGTGTACAATGTCCCTATTGTAATCCCTCCCGGAACAATGGGGATGGTTCCAAAATTAGCTATTGTATACAATAGCCAGTCGGCAAACGGTATGTTAGGCTATGGATGGAACCTTTCAGGTTTATCCTGTATTTCGAGACTGGGTCAAACTCCTTATCATAATTTTCAAGGAAAGTACCCGGACCAAACCCAGGGTGTAACACTTACCAATGCAGACTGGTTTGCTTTAGACGGGAATAGGTTGATTACAAGAAGTGGCTCCAACGGAGCAAATGGAACAACCTATGCAACTGAGAGCGAAACTTTTAATTTAATTACTTCCCATGGAACCGTAGGCAGTGGCCCCGACTGGTTTACGATACAAACGAAAAGCGGATTAACTATGGAATATGGACGCAGCCTTAATTCCCGGTTAGTGCCCGTGGGGGAAAACACAGTTTTTGTTTGGTACATTGACAAGATAACTGACCAGTTTGGTAATTATATTTCATTTAATTACACGAACAGCAATGGAGAAATCCGAATCGCGGAAATAGATTATACCGGGAATAGCACGAACAGCAATGTCGGATTTACTCCTTATAATTCTATAGTTTTCAACTATGTTGACAGGACAGATGCAAATACTACCTATGTTGCCGGAGGGGCATTAAACTTGAGTGTGGTTTTAAATAATATTACCATTAATTCTCACGGTACATTTTTTAAGGAGTATTCCTTTAAGTATGTTTATAATCTGTATACCATGCTACAGGAAATAGATGAAACGGGTTCTGATAATACTACTCTTAATCCCTTGCAGTTCAGTTATGGCTCCGATGCCCCTGTTGTTGGTTCGGAATGTGAAGACGGGCCTACCCTTCTTTCCAATTATTGTGTACAGGCAGACCCCTATGAATTGGGGGGAATAGCTGACGGAAATTCAGGTTTAGGTGGTGCTGCGCAGTTTACTTTATTAGACTATAACGGAGATGGAAAAGAAGATGTAATTGCCTTGACCGGGAGCTATGCACAAAACATAGGTGGAGGTGAGGGACCACCGGTGTTACTAAACTCTTACTCATTTACCTGGTCCAATCAAACCTTATATACCGGAGAAAATTCCTGCCCTTATTTTGCTGCTAATAGTTATACTTTTTCTGAAGGATTTCCGAATTCCATCAGTAATAATGGTTATGAGTTTCCAATAAGTAATGTAGGGCTCTCTTGGCAGGGCCAGTCTGTCGGAGATTTTAACGGGGATGGAAAAGATGATTACGCTGTTTCTACTTTTAGTACAACCAGTATTCCCGAAGGAGGCGATGTGGAGGAGGACATCCATGTTGCGCTATCAACCGGTAGCTCATTTGCAACTCCGAATGTTGTAAAAGCTTACGATATGTATAGCACTCCTTTGGAGCTTGCTAGTATAAGTGCTCCGGCGGGTTCTACGTTTAGTACTACACTTTACCTTGATTTGAATGGAGATGGGCAGACAGATATTTTTAATTATCATTTTGATTTTCGTAACGGGGTGGAGTATTACAGGGTATGGCTTAATGCCGGAGCCTCCTCAACAACACCCCAAGAGCAACTCTCGACAACATGTACTGTAACTCCTACACCACCCACAAGCCCAAACTTTGAAGTTACCGTTGGTGCGGTTACCGATAAGTATTTGGATTTTTCTAAAGCCATTCCTATGGATTTGAACGGGGATGGGAAAGTAGAATTAGTCAACGTATATCAAATGGCCTCTTATTCTTCTCCCACAAGGGTAATTGTGAGTTTTGATGCAACTCAAACATACGGACAGTCCAATTATGCAGTAGAAGTTGACGGCGGAGTGACTCCCGGGGTACCCGGCAACGGCATTGTAATACAGTCAGATAATTCTCCTTTCAACTATAATATCAATACGTTTGGTGCCAGTGATTCCATTTATCCGGTAGCGCTATATACACTTTTGGATAGTCCATACAGTTCATATTATGCAGGAGACCCTTATGATAATGTATATGGTGTTTCCACCAGTATAGACAACGCTGGCTCACCCTATGTATTATTCGGCGATTTTAACGGGGACGGGATTAGTGACGTGCTTACTTACAGTAGTACTGGCCATAACTGGACATTAAACCTGGGCAAAGGCGGGGGCTATTATGCTTCGGTATCTGTAAGCTCTCTTTCATCCGATAACCCCTTTTCCTATCCCACCTATTATTACTATGCACATGATGTGAATGGAGACGGAAAAACCGATATACTGGAATTTATTCCCAACTATAACGATTCCGGCAAAACACTGATAAATACATATTACAGTACGGGTACTTCATTTGTTCAGGGGCAACCTATTAGGATAAATAACCATGACATAAATCCGCAGACATGGCAAATATCTTTTGGAGATTTTAATGGAGATGGAGTAGATGATTTACTATTGGAAAATATGGTGGGGGACGGAGCTGTGGACGGAGGGCCGATACTATTGTATTTTTATTCGGGTTCTAATTCAAGGAGGCTTGTGGAGTCGGTGGACGGATATAACAAGACAGTGCAGTTTTCTTACCTGCCCCTTACTAACTCATCTGTCTACAGCCAGCCAAAGGCATCTGATTTCAGAAATTATTCAAACGACAGCGCCTTGCTTGATATCCAGCCTCCAATATATGTTGTAAGCCGCCTCACAACGGTGGATGGTACCGGGAATAATGCAACGGCCTCCATCAGTAAGGATAATATCAGCAATTATATTACCTACGTTGATACGAGCAGTACAACGTATAGTTACCAGGATTTAATTTCCAGTAATCTAGGTTTGGGAATGTTAGGCTTTTTAAATATTAGTTCGTACAACTCCCTTACCGATTACAGTACTTCCTCCAATTATAGCATTTTACACCAATTTGAAAACCTGGTGCCGGGTACCAATACCGTTACAGCAGTTACCGAAGCCACAACTCTTTCTGACGGGGCGTATACATTTACGGCTGTCCCTTTGGGCGGCTTACGGTATATGGTTAATCCCATACAGAGCGTAACCAACGATGACTGGGCAGGCGTTACATCCACCACTACTTACACTTTTACCTCAGACAATAATGGCAATTTACAGGAGGCGAAGACCCAAATTACCACAGGCTCCAGCACAGTGGAAACGGTGGATGTGCAAAAGACTTACACCACAAGTGGCACTTGGATACCCTCTTCCGTAGCTACCACCACCACTACTGCCACCTATCTGGCCAACCCTTCGTATACGAGAACATCATCTAATAATTGGGACGCTGCAGGACACCTTATCTCTGTTGTTGCAGACCCTTCCACCGGCGAAGCGGTAACAACTACTAATACGTATGACCCTCGTACCGGGACATTGCTCACACAGGTAACCAGCTCAGCGGATGCTAGTTGCCCTACATTTACAACCTCCTGCACCTATGATGGCTATTCCCAGTTTAAAACCTCCAGCACCAATGCCTTGGGGCAGGTTACGAGCTATTCCTATAACCCCATGTGGGGAAAAATAGCCTCCGTAACTACCCCAGACAACCTTACTACCACCTATACCTATGATGCCTGGGGAAGGTCGGCACAGATCACTACGCCCGATGCCCTGGTGCAGAGTATAACTTATACCTGGGTTACACCCAGCGAACTGCCTATTGACGAGCCAGACCCCTTTAGCATTACTTCCACTTCGCTTTACCAGGTAAATTCCTCGAAGAGTGGCTCTCCACCCATGACGACTTTCTACGACTGGTCCGACCGTAAGACACTATATGAAACCAGCTCTTTAAATGCGAATATATTTAAGGAGCAATCTTACGACGCCTTGGGACATGATTACCAGTCTACCAATACTTACCAGAAAGCATCTATCTCTGGTGCATATGGGGATTATGACCCTGTTATTACCACCAAGCTATACAGTGATTTAAAGCACCGCCTCACTAGTATTACCAGCACATGCATTAGTGCCCCCACCCTGTCCACTACATTCAGCTATACCACCTCATCAGGAAATACCACGGTTACCACCACCAAGCCCGACGGTACCCAATCGAGCCATACTACTGACCCTGCCGGATTTTTGGTAAGCTCGATTGATTATCCCTACGGTGGCTATTTCCCTTACAGCAGTGTAGATTATACCTATTTTAGCAATGGGCATGCCGCATCGGTAGTATTGAACGGCAACACGGTGAACTCATTTACCTATGACGCATTCGGCAGACAAACCTCTTTGAGCGATATAAACTTTGTGAATAATTACAGCTACACTTACAATGCCTATAACCAGCTTACATCCCAGGAGGACCCTAACGGAGACACTTACAGTATGACTTATGACATAATGGGAAGAATAAAAGAAAAAGTAACCCCCGAGGGGACTTATACCTACAACTATGTGATGAGCGGCAATGGCTTGAATTTACTGCAGAGCCAGCAACTGGGCAGCAGTATTATAAGCTATACTTATAATGCCGTGCACAAGCCCACACAGGTGAATGTGAACGGACTGATAACATCCTATACATATGACGCTTATAATAATGTATACACTAAAACCTACCCGGGGGGATTTGAAATTACTAATACGTATAATGCTTACGGATACCTTACTGAAACAGATCAGACAAGCGGCTCAATCCCTATATGGCAGGCGCAGTATATGAACCCCCGGGGGCAATATGTAGATTATATATTGGGTACGGGCTCGGTGCACACCGTTAAATCATATACCCCTTATGGGTTCCTTATACGTATATCCTCCTCCCCGGTGGCATATGAAGATATAACTTTTGACTATGACCAGACTAATGGCAACCTGCTATCACGAATAGAAAAGGGCAACTTGACTGAAAGCTTTACCTACGATGCCTCCCTGAAAAGCCGTCTGACGGAGGCACAGGCTTATTACCCCTGCGCAAGCGTAGCCGGTGAATCACCCTCCCTCATAACGGCGGATGTTACTATGGCTTACGACCAAAATGGTAATATTGTAAATAAACTCGATATTTGTGCACCGAGTACCACTTATACAGATGCATTCTCCAATAACCAGGTTACCTCCGTGCCTAACTCAAGCAGCATAATAAATCCAGGACAAAGTGTTAGCTATACCTCTTTTAATGCACCTTCTACCATTGCATTGGGCACCTATACTACGACCTTTACCTACGGACCTGATAATAACCGGGAACAGACCTCATTAACCGATGGTACGAATACAGCTACCCGCTACTATGGGAACTCGTACGAAAAGACCCTGTTAAATGGCAGCAACCCGGTAGAGGTGAATTACGTGCAGTGCGGGGGTGATTTGGTGGGAATGTATGTGAACGAGACCAGCGGGGGCGATATGTATTATGTATATTCTGATAATGTAGGCTCTATACTTACCGTTACAGATGGAGCAGACAGCACCTTTCGCCAAAGCTTTGATGCCTGGGGCAACTACAGGGACACTCTAAGTGGCAGCTACACAGAAGCGCCACCTGCAAGCAACCCCTCCTGGCTATACAGGGGCTTTACAGGACACGAGCATTTAGCCCAGATGCAATTAATAAACGCCAACGGGCGTTTATATGACCCTTTTATAAACAGTATGCTAAGCCCTGATATTACAGTTCAGGCACCCACCAATACCCAGAACTTTAACAGGTATTCTTATTGCCTTAACAACCCCTTGAAGTATACTGACCCAAGCGGATTTTATACCTTTATGACACCTCGATGGACAGCGTTAGAATTTATGGGGTCGCCACAGGGTGAGGTTGCTCTAAGTTACAACGCGCTTTGCGATGTTGATATTTTTGATATTCCGTTATCCACTGATACCTACGGTGGTGGTGGAGGAGGTAGTTCTGATGGCGGTGGTGGTGGTAGCTCTGATGGTGGTGGTGGTGGCTCTGATGGTGGTGGCGGCGGCGGCAATAGTGGTAGTGGAACCGGCACCACTGGAAACACGGGGCCTGTTTCCAATGTGGTTAACAATGGGGGGGGAGCTCCTAACGGGCAACCATCTGACGTTTCCGTTGGACCGTTTATGGGACCGCCAGAACCCTCTAACAATAATAGTAGTAATACAGGGGGAGCACTAAATGATAATTTTCTCTCAACTGTTGATTTGAATACTACAGTTACTCAGATTTCTGATGTATATGTGTATGCAAATAGCCCGGCTACAGATAACTGGATAAATTTTCTTGTTAATGGATATACAAATGCTATGACTGGTTTGGATAACTTATTTCAGGGACATGATGGCTCATACCAGAGTGGAGGAATTAATATTTTGACTCAAAGTAAATGGGGCGGTACAGCAATTGGTTCGATGGGAGGGGCCAAGTATACTTATGGGAATATGGATTGGACAAATGCTGAGCAGCTTTTGATGGACTTACTTCCCTCTCCTTCAACGTCTGCAAATTCTCATCTCGAAGGGTTTTACAATAACTATGGAACATATAATGACTTTCAAGAATTAATAAATCCTTCAAATCTAGGTGACACCACTTTATTGGAAGATGGTACGAAAACAATTGAAAGCCCTGGTTTAGGTGGCATGTATATTATTCCTCCAACTGGAGGAGGGACTCCATTTGTAATACCTGAAGGGCATTAACAAGTATTAATTAATAATAAAAAATGAGTGGAAAAATAATTGTACTGGCATTCGTCATATTTTTAGTTTCTTGCATTCATAAGAATACCAAAAAGGTCTATAGAGATGGAAGACTATTTTATACTCAAACAAGAATTGAAAATACAGAAGATACCTTGATGACTTATTATGACGAAAACGGAGATATTAAAGATTGGGGAATTTATAAAATAAAAAAGGGGAAATTTAATGGAGGAGTATATCGTTTTTCAAAAGATGGGGACCTCACATCAGCAATGTATTGTATAAATGGAAAATGGGAAAATACTAGAGTTCTTTTTTCTGATAGCGGAAAAGTAGCAGATATAACTAAATTTTACCAGGGACATAAAGTCAGGGACATACATTTAATTAGTAGTGATGTGGTTTTAGCTCGCCCCAATAAAGATATAGTAATAAAAAATGATATAGGCCCTTTTGTAACTGTTGATCCTATTTCAGATACAATTATTTTAGGAGAAACCTATTCTGCAAGAATTGTTGTAAATTTTCCTGCAAAAGGCTTTGACTGTGGTATTTATTGTCTTGACAAAACCCCAGGACAAAGAACACATTATGCTAATATTTCGCTCAGTCCTGTTTGTACATATACTGAAACACCAAGAGAAATAGGTGAGCATATATATTCTATTGGTGTATTACAAACAAAAAAATCTCCGCAAAATAAGGACAGCCTTATTTTAAATTTAGATAATATAGATTTCTCAGTAAAATACTATGTTAAGCCAAGAACTTAATAGTATATTATGAAAACAAAACACTTTCACATCTTTGCTACTATGAAAACAAAAAATATTTACAATTCAATAAATAGCCTTTTGCCAAAGGTTCTTGGCGTATTCCTACTCTTGAGCATCTTTACCCTTAAAGCAAACGCTCAGGTATATTATTACTATGATGACAACGGGAATCGCATTGCATCTTCCGCAACTCCTCCCGAACATGCTCCCAGACCTAATAATGATAAGAAAAAGGTAGTTATTTATCCCAATCCCAACACGGGAGTAGTGAATGTGGGTATAGCCTCCCTTGATAAGTGCGCCTATGCCACTATTTACATATTAGACCAATCGGGTAATATAATGTCTACCCAAAAGGCAACTTCAACTGTAACATCTGTCAATCTTACAAGTTACCAGCAGGGCACCTACTATTTAAAAACAGTCTTATGCGATGAGCAATATTCCTTCCGCATTGTTAAAATGAATCCCGGAGCTAGCCCAACTGCACCGCAACATCCCACTGCTGTAAAGTATTAGTTTTGTGTAGTTTATACTCCAAGCTAAGAGAGTAGTAGAGGTTTAGAATGTGCTGGAGAGAAAGTATATACTACGAATTCTGATGGAGCAAATGGAGCAAGTTAGCGTGGTTTATTAACGCTCTCAGGAAAATGTTGTATGGGATAATTAATTACGGGGGTATAAAACAATGAGGGAAAATAATAGTTACTTTAGCCCTCTACCAAACCATTCGAATACAACCCATGAAAAAACCTTACTTAATAGGATTGTTTATTTTAGCAATAGTGACAAGCCAGGCACAATTTACTAATTTACTAAATTTTAATGGTGCAAATGGAGCAAGTCCGGGAGGTTCCTTAACCCTTATAGGGAATAAGTTATTTGGAATGACATATATGGGAGGGGCGCACACTGATGGCTGTATTTTTTCTATCGATACCAATGGAAATAATTATAAAGACCTGCTTGATTTTAATGGAACAAATGGAGCCTCACCTCTTGCCTCCTTAACCCCTTCGCTTTCCCAAAAAGTGTTATATGGAATTACGCAACATGGCGGTGCACATAATGATGGCTGTATTTTTTCTATCGATACCAATGGAAATAATTATAGGGATCGTTTTGATTTCGATGGATCAGATGGTGAATGGAACTATAGTTCTTTAATCCTTTCCGGAGGTTTACTGTTGGGTACAACTTCTGCAGGAGGTAAATATAACGCTGGAACTATTTTTTCTATTGATACCAATGGAACTAACTTTAAGAGTTTGTTTAATTTCGATATTACAAATGGCCAGTTCCCTGTCGGTTCAATGACTCTTATTGGAAATGTATTGTATGGGATGACTGATTATGGTGATACTTCAGATGATGGTAATATTTACCAAATTGATACGAATGGCAGTAATTTTCGGATTTTAGTAGATTTTAATGGAAAAAATGGCAGTCATCCTTTAAGTTCATTAACCTTATTAGGAAAGACACTTTACGGTGTGGTCTCAGCGGGCGGAGCATATGATAGTGGTTGTATCTTTTCAATCGATACTGATGGTAGTCGATTTGTAGATCGTTTTGATTTTACCGGCCCTAATGGTGCAGCTCCTTATCCTGCACCCACGCTTTCCAGTTCGGGTAAGACATTGTTCGGGATGACCTTATCGGGCGGAGCACATGATAGTGGTTGCGTTTTTTCGGTAGATACTAATGGAACCTCATATAAAATTTTGCTAAATGGTAGCCGCGTACATGGTGCAAAGCCATTGGGATATGGGGCATTGCTTTTAACGGGTAATATGCTATACGGAATGACAACAGCCGGAGGTATAGATAATGATGGCATTATTTTTAAATTAGATGCTAATAATAATGTCTCAACCACTGTTAGTGAACTATCTTCAACAAAGGAGTTAATAAGTGTTTATCCCAATCCGAGCAATGGAGTGTTTACATTCCAGCTATCTGGTATAAATGGTCCGTCATGGGTTGAAATATATAATGTGATGGGGCAGAAAGTATATACTCGTAGCATAAATTCTACCACAGAAATAAATTTAAGCAATCAACCAAACGGAGTTTATTTTTATAGGGTGCTTACTCGAGAGAGTAGCCTTATGGGAGAGGGGAAAATGGTGGTAGAGAAATAACAAAGAAGCTTATTATAGATTCTAGTTGCCATATAACCTATAGCTTAGTAGCATAACAATAGCATATAAATTCAATAGCTACCTTTGCAATTAAGATTCTTTGTCCGATGCGACAGACTTTCACATCGATGCTGCCATAAAATCACTACATTTGAATAAAGGATAACTAAATATTATCAGTGAGAAAAACTTATGAGATAAGGAGATATCGAAATTCCAGTGCGCCTGATTTTATTAAGGCCTTAAAGCTCTATTCCGAAAATATTGAACCTGAATACAGAACAGACACCAATGAAATAATATTTTGGGCTGATAATTTTGGGCGTAGGTTTGAAGATTCATTTTTTATAGTTGGATTCTACCTTAATGGTATACTGATAGGCTTTTCGGAATTGGCATACTTTAAGGAGGAACGCTTTGTTGAGGTAGATTACTTAGTCATTGATAGAAGATATAGGAAGAACAATACATTCCATGAATTTGTAGATATGATAGCCGGCCTTTTATCGGAAGAAAATATTGTATACGACTATGTTATTTGCGAGGTTGGCTGTTATTTTGAGAACAGAGAACCAACGGAGAGTTCCAAAACTCTTATCCGATTGCTAAAAATGTCCCATTTTGGCATTATAAAATGCGCATATCAGGTTCCAAGGCTTGGTAAAAAGAATTACGAAAGTGAGATGCGTGCTATTCTCATGATACATGCAAAAGGGGATATTACACAGATAAAGAAGGAAACCTATTTAATGATACTAAATGCTCTCTATTACAAATACTACCAAAGATGGTATAATGAATTTTTTAATGATGCAGAAAATAAAGAATATAAAATATTACTTGATAGTTTTTTTGAAAAAATAAAGAAAATAGTGGAGAGTAAAGAATTTATTGAAATAAACGGATATCAAAATATATTGCCATTAAACCCTACTGATTTTAGTGAAGTGAAAGCAAAAAAAGGTGTTAAGGCTTTAGCCTTTATTCTTGTATTCGTTATTGCAGGGTTGGTATTAGGTTCTGCGGCAATATTTATCAGAAATAAGTTTGAGCTTAGCATTGAAAACCAAACCGGAATTTTATCATTATCAGTATTAGCAGCCTCCTTAGCAGTATCATTCTTTTTAGGCAATAAGTCCAATCTTCCTGGAAGGATAATCGAAAAGCTCCTGGATAAGCTATAAGATCTACTCATTATTATCAAAGCCTAACTTATCAGCGCATGTTATACAGGTTTCTCTATAATCGCATAGGATTTCTTCTCCTTCCAAGATATCTCGCAATGCAATACACGATATTATTTCACCTTTATCGTTAAGAATGTTCTTGGAGTTAGGTTTATCAGAATGATTGGAGAATCTTGCATTATCAATGCATAAATACCATCTACCAGTCGGTTCAAGGAAGCCGTAATTTTTAATAAAAGTCTTTGCTAGATCTGAATACGTTTTCATAATGGTTTGTTCTGTTATTTTATCAAATGCTTCATTTCTAATCCACCAAGCATCACCCTTAGGAATAAATTTTTTGGCAAATAGCCCAACCCCCTTTCTTTCCGATTCTGCAAGATATGTCTCTACTATTAACATTAGTTTGTTTTAGCAAATAGACAGATTACATTTGAAGAGAATCGTTTAAGAATGGGGATAAAAGAGAAAAGTCTATCTAATAAACCAAATCTTGCCGCCAATCGTTCATTCTTGAATATGCGATAAACAAGTGGTGATATAATATGACATCTGCGAATAGAATAAAGTTGTAAACCCGATAATCTAGCAAGTTCCCTAATATAAGACTCAGAGAAGAACCATATTTTCTCAGACTTACGATTATAGAATGTGTCAATTAGTGTCGCCTTTTTATTAAATGCATGTTTACCTAATAACTCCAGTGTATAACTATTTTCAAATTCTAAAATTAGGTATCCCCCAGAAGTTAAAAGTCGCCTAAACTCCTTCAATACAATCATAGGTTCACAATAATTAATTACGCTCCCAACGCAAATGATTAGACCAAAATGACTGTATGAAATTGGGATTCTATGAATATCAGCAACAATTGCATTAGGTAGATGAGAAATTCTATCTTTCGCAATATCTATATGCAGAATATTTCTTTCATCCAAGCCGTAGCTATGTCCTGCTGAACCTGCATTTAGTATCTGTATATTTTGGTAATTGGGAATTAATGCCAAAGATTTTTTAATGAAATCATTAATCATCCTTTTAGTCCAGATATGCCATTTATCACTTTCGTCCCAAATTACTTTGATGGAATTGTATTTTTTTGCTACCTCTTCAGGGTCTATTCTATCCATTAAGTGATAATATTTAGTTATCCTTTATTCAGACAACTAAAGGCTGGGTAATAACAAAGTGCCTTCTCGGGTGTTTTTGAGTAAGGATCTCCCTTTGGCGCTCTCCGTTTACATGAGTATAAAGCTGTGTTGTTGTAATTGAACTATGACCAAGCAAATGCTGAATATATGTAATATCTACATCCTGCTCCAATAGTAAGGTAGCAAAAGTATGTCGAAAGACATGGGGTGTTATATTTCGCTCAAATCCTGCAACACGCGCATATTTTCTGACAAGAAAGCGAACGGATTGGTCTGAGAGCCTTTTATTGAGCCTGTTTAAGAAAAAATAGTTATTATTTTGTCTATTCATCTGGTGAAAGAGATGGTGATACTCTTTTAAAACTCGTAATGTCTCTCTATTACAGACAGTAATTATCCTCTCTTTATTGCCCTTTCCTTTAACCTTTATTAGGCCCGTAACAAGGTTTATGCATTCTGTTTTTAAATCACATATTTCTGAAACCCTAAGTCCCGTGGCAAATAATAATTCAAGCACGGCAATGTCACGTACTTTGAAGGAATTTGCAATTTTACTATTAGTGGAGGGTTTGATACTATATGCTGATCGAATAATTTTCTCAATTTCTTTAATATCCATAACGTTAGGTAACTTGAATGGTTCACGGATTTGTATTTTTATTTTCCGGAATGGATTAACTAATATCTTATCCTCACATTCAAGAAAATTAAACAATACTTTTACTGTAGCCATTTTCCTTTTTATGCTTTTTGGCTTGAGAAATGATATGGATTGCAGATATGCTCGTATTGCATTCTTATCAATCTCTAAAATATCTAACGGATGCCCGTTTATAGTAAGATAAAAAATAAATTGCTTTAAATCAATAATATATGATCGTAACGTCTTTGGGCTAAGATTCTTTTCATACTGGCAATATTTAATAAATATGGTGGCAAATTCATCAATATTTTTCATGTTATTTCTTATTTGTTTAATCGCAAATAAATGAAGAATAGAAACGCTCTTGATTATATTTTTTTAATTTTATAGGCTACTAATTCATTGTTATTTGAGTACTCAAACTTCATCCAGGAGATTACTAAAGCCACTTTCGCTGGTTGCAATTATTTTTTTTAGTGTTTCAGGCGGACCTTATGGCCTTGAACCTTTATTGCAATTTGCCGGAAGAGACGGAGCAATTCTTTTGCTTATAGTAGTACCGCTTTTGTGGGATATTCCTACTGTCTTGACTGTTCTTGAATTGAATAGTATGATGCCAATAAATGGTGGTTATTATGTATGGGTAAATCGTGCCTTAGGCAGGCGATGGGCATTTTATGAAGGCTGGTGGACGGGGCTTTATTCTTTCACTGACCTTGCTATTTATCCGGTTTTGTTTGTCACCTATTTGTCTTTCTTTTTTCCAAGTATTGCTAATTATAAGATACAATTATGCCTAATAATAATATGGGGGTGCTCGGGATTAAACATCTTAGGAATCATACCTATTGGCAGGATTTCAATAATACTTGGAATAATTGTCTTACTTCCATTTTTGATTTTGTTTGGTTTTACATTCTTTAATCATTCTTTCCACCTTACTTTTCCAACACTTTCTTTAAAAGGAATTGGTTTCACTTCACTTGGGATGGCTTTGTATACTATAATGTGGAACATTTCTGGATGGGATAATACAACCACATACGCAGGTGAAGTAGATAAACCTATAAGATCATATTTTATCTCTATGGGAATTGCTTTTGTATTAGTAACAATAATCTATTTATTAATTACCTATATAACACAAAATTCGGGGATTGATTTCAATAAATTATCAGATAATGGCTATCCTTTACTTGGCTCTTTGACTACTGGGTCGTGGTTAGGTGCATTGTTATCATTGGGTGGGATGGCAAGCGCATTGGGGATATTTTCCAGTATGATTTTATCCATTTCACGTATACCTAAAATTATGGCGGACGACAAGCTGCTACCAGTAAAATTCAGCTTAGAGCATAAGAAATTTCATACTCCATATATTTCCATTATAGTGTGTGCTTCTCTTGTAAGTGTAATGGTTTTATGGAAGTTTACTGACTTACTTATTATAGATATTATCCTGTATGGAGCAGGGTTATTATTGGAATTTATCTCATTAATAATATTGCGTATTAAAGAACCTAATGCACCACGTCCTTTCAAGATTCCATTAAATGCTTTCTGGCTTTCCTTGTTAGTTTTATTACCTATGCTTGTTTATGCCATTGCATTAGTGGCGGTATTTAGTCAAGCAGGGAATATGTCTATTGCAGCAATTTTCGCTATCAGTGCACTATTAACTGCTGAAGTTGCATGGCTGGTAGTAAAACGGCGATCTTATCTATGAAAGTAGGTTAAATTCTGTAACTTTAGCTTACACCTCATATGCTATTCGGCTTTAAAATTTGATTTTACACTTGTTTCTTTATGAAAACAAACGCTTGTCTAATAATTGCTGTATAGTTCTTATGTGAGAGACTTAGGTATATTCTACCTTTTAGGCATTAATAGGGGCATACCTCCCCCATGGTGGGGGCAAGGAAAAGGATTGTTTTTTTTTCTTACAATATTCGGAGACTTTCACCTTGAGTTCTAATCCGATGTAACTTATTTTGTATTATTTTAGTTGTGTCCAAATTATATATTCTCAATGCAACCCAATTGGAATATTTTGCGGGCAAAATATCATTGCTCTTATAAAGCCTGGCAACTTGCCAAAGCAACTAGTGATATACAAAA
>Ga0206823_1105_pt1 | contig 21192 bp, 17 predicted proteins | sample Alteio_BWOrgCont_81_FD_152868 | JGI IMG/M metagenome (GOLD analysis project Ga0206823, IMG submission 152868) | Enriched cells from forest soil in Barre Woods Harvard Forest LTER site, Petersham, Massachusetts, United States -... | ecosystem: Environmental > Terrestrial > Soil > Temperate forest >...
TTTCCTCCCATCGAATGCCCAAGTATATTAACTTTTGAATATCCTAGTGCGTTGATCAACTCTTTCAGGTCCTCACTCATTAATTTGTAATTGAATTCAGGACTGTGAGGGGAAAGTCCATGATTTCGCTGGTCAACCGTATAAATGGTATTACCTGCCAGAGCAAGTGATTTTGCGATACTCTGCCAATTGTCGCATTGACCGAACAGGCCGTGCAAAATAAACAAGGGATCACCCGATTCTCCGAATTTGCGATAGAATAATTTCACTTAAGCTGTTGCAGGTAGTTGTGAATTGTTTTTTCAAGACCTGAATAGAGGGCATCCGAAATCAGTGCATGGCCGATGGACACTTCCAATAGTCCGGGAATGTTTCTGTAAAAGAAATTCAGATTGTTCAGATTAAGGTCATGACCTGCGTTGATGCCAAGGTTTAAATGATTCGCCATTCCTGCCGCTTCTCTGAATGGTTTTATAGCTTGTTCTTTATCTTTATGGAAGTTAGCTGCATAGGATTCGGTATACAACTCAATTCGATCCGTGCCGGTTGCCTTGGCTCCTTCAATCATTTTATTATCCGGATCAATGAAGAGAGAGGTACGTATTCCGTGTTTTTTAAATTCAGCTATTATTTCTGAAAGGAACATCCTGTTTGCAATGGTGTCCCAGCCATGGTCTGAAGTAAGCTGAGCGTTGGAATCGGGAACCAGGGTCACCTGAGTTGGTTTGATTTTTAGGACAAGGTCGGTGAATTTTTTTTCCTTTGGGTTGCCTTCAATGTTGAATTCAGTGCTTATCAGAGGTTTTAAATGAATGACGTCCTGGTAACGGATGTGTCTTTCATCTGGTCTTGGATGGACCGTGATTCCCTGGGCACCGAATGTTTGACAATCAACCGCAATTTTTAACAGATTCGGTATGTCGCCTCCCCTGGCGTTTCTCAGGGTGGCAATTTTATTAATATTGACACTCAGTTTAGTCATTAGTCAATTTAGTCAGTGGATTCAGTTATTTTGAAACCAGCTTCATAATATCCAGGTCGGATGTTGGAAAGGTTTAGATTTGTAAAACGTTTGTGGATAGCAATCCGATCGGTCAGATTAAACAGGAATATATAGGTGGCATCGTCATGCATGATTTCCTGCAATTTTTTATACATATCATTTCGCTTTGTTTCATTTAGCTCGAGCCGGATTGAATCAATGAGCGAATCAGATTCGGGTGTGCCAAAGCTGCAAAAATTGGAACCTCTGTTTAGGGCGGATTGACTATGATAAAATGCCTTCAGATCCGGAAGTATTGGAACGGACGCAACACCCCCACAGACCATATCAAAGTTGTGTTTTTTACAATTTTCAATCAGTACAGAAAGTTCCTGAGCTATAACATTGATTCGGATGCCCACTTTTCTGGCTTCTTCCTGAAGTAATAGTCCTATCTGTTTTTTTGGTTCATTACCGGATGGATAAACGAAATCTACTATAAAGTGCGTTTTTTTGTTATTGTCGACTTTGTCCAAAAGTCCATCCGCATCGGAATCTTTCCAACCTGCTTCAGCCAGCAGTTGTTTTGCCACATCAATATCATATGCGAAGGGTTTAATGCTTGAATTATAAATTTTAGTTTCTGAAGGCATGATAGGCCCTATGACCGGTTTGGCGTAACCATACATGATGGTCTCAATCAGTTTATTTATATCCAGCAAATGGGCCATTGCCTGCCTGGTTTTTTTTTCAGCGAAAAAAAACCTTTTCGAATTCAGTCCCAGGTAAGAATAGGAATAGGTAGAGGGTGTATAAACGTTGTAACTTTGATTGATTTTTTGGGAGTGCGTTAATTCTGAAAAGTCTTTGGGTTTAATGTTTTGCATAACATCTAAATTTCCTGCTTTTAATGAAGTAAGGGCAGTGGTCATATCATTTATTATTCTGTAATTTATTTTTTCCGGGTTGGCTTGAAAGAACATATTTATTTCTTTTAATTGATCACCCCACCAGTTCTTTTTTTTAATAAGTACTACCTTTTGCCCTGTCACCCATTCTTCGAAAGCATAGGGTCCGCTTCCGCTGATAAATCCTTTTTCCCTCATTCTTTTCTCTGAATTAAAATCATCTGCAAATGCTTTAATCCGGGAATCATTTTCAATTTTTTCTTTTTCAGAATTTAACTGTTTTATGGTATAGTTTCTCAACAATCCCTTGGGATCATAAAAATATTCAGGCATAATAGGGTAATCACCGCTGTGGATTTCTGATAAAATATAGGCATTGTCAAATACGATGGTAAACTGAAGAGGGTCTTTTTCATCGTAAATAAAATCTGCCAGGTGCTCGTATATGGGTCTTTCCTGGGGATCATTTACCTGAGGGACTTTGATGGCTTTGATGGTGAATTCAACATCTCGTGCGGTGATTGGGCTGCCATTTTCCCACCGGGCTTCGGGTCTTAAACGGTAGTGATATTTCAGGTATCCTTCACTGGTTTTTTCAATTTTCGGAAATTTTTCTGCTAAAACAGGTACTAACTCATGGGAATTATAATCTACATCAATTAATCCCTGAAAAATATTTCTGAGTACATTGGAAGACTCGATCGTGGTATAGCAAACCGGGTTCAGCATATCAGGATCATAGGGCAAATGGATGTTCAATTCGGTGCTTTGGATATTATTTCTTTTTCCCGAGCAGGAGTAAAGAATTATCGCTGAAAGAATAAAATAAATAAATTGTTTTTTGTAATTGATCATTTGGAGTTCTCCTATAAACAAAGATAGTGATTAGACATTACTTAAAGCGAGTACCCTAAATGGCTTTCATTATCCCTTTTTGGTTTGCACAATACGCTTGTAATTGCTACTATTGTAGAGATTATGATAGCAGCTGCCCTAATAAATAAGGATCTTCCGGTTTTGTCTTTGAATGAAAAAGTATCGAAGGCAATAAAACGGATGGGGGAAAATAAAGTCGCTCACTTGGCTTTAACGGACAATGACGCGTACCTTGGTTTGCTTTCCGAAAATTTCCTGCTTAAATTAAATAAGGATGATCTACTCGGGAAACATCTTGATTCCCTGGTAAAACCTTTTATGTACGAAGATCAGCATCTTTTTGATGCGTTGAAACTGATCGCTGCCTTTCGGATATCTTTAATTCCTGTTTTAACTAAAGATGAAAAATACCTTGGATCTTTTACGGTATTTTCTCTTGCAGATTCATTAACGGGCCTGACGGCTGTTCAGCAACCGGGGGGGATTGTTGTCCTTGAAATGAATCCTGCTGACTATACTCTTACTCAAATTGCGCAAATTGTTGAAAGCAACGATGCGCGGATACTGGCCTGTTACCTTGCCCCGCAAAAAGACAGTGCAAAAATTGAAGTCACATTAAAAATTAACAGAGAAGATTTGTCCGCAATTCTTTCTGCTTTTACACGATATAATTATAATGTGAGAGCCACTTTTCATCAAAGCGATAATGATGAAGACATGAGAAGGCGATTCGAGCTTTTTATGAATTACATCAATATGTGAGAAATTCTTTTCATATACTTTTCCTTTTTTTTTGCTTAAGTTTTGCGTCCTTTTTGTCCGCGCAGCAGGGAAAGTATGTTGTGATCAATAATATTTCAATTTCAGGAAATTTCAGAACAAACAAAAGAATTATTTTGCGTGAACTGAATTTCAAAAGTGGAGACACCATTCTGTCATCAGAACTGGAAGTCAGACTTCAAAGGGCAAGGTTTAATATTCAAAATACATTATTGTTCAATTTTGTAAGAATCGATACGATTCCCTATTTTAAAAATCAGATCGATCTTCTGATCGACGTAAAAGAACGTTGGTACCTTTTTCCCATTCCAACACTTGCCAACGGTGAAGAAATTTTAATACCTGGCTGGAAAATCCGAATCTTGCAAGGGAAAGCTATGGACTCTATTTTGTTGATAATAATTTTAAAGGAGAGAACAGTAATCTTTCATTCAGGTTCCGTTTGGGATATTCACAGCAATTTCAGGTAAGCTATACAACTCCGTATATAGACAAGAAACAAGCTTCTGGTTTTGGCTTTGGGATAAGCTATAACCGTAATCACGAGATCGTGTATTCAACCATCGATGATTACATTCAATATTACAGGAACCCTGATCTTTATGTACGTGACGAATGGGTCGGCAGGGTTAATTATTCGTATCGGGCAGGTTTGTATAATTATCACATGGCGGAGCTCAGGTTTGTTCAAAGCAATGTAACTGATTCGGTGGTCTCCCTGAACAGAGATTATTTCGGAAATGCTGCGAGTTCATTTCAGATTTTCATAGCGAGTTATGGTTTTGTACGTGATACCAGAGACTCAAAAACATATCCATTGAAGGGATATCTTTTGGGGGTTAATTTTGTTAAGCAGGGGTTGGGGATTTTGAAAAATGAAAGTGCAGATTTGTATTATTTTTCAGCTACAGCCAGAAAATACCTTCAGGTTTATAATCGTTTGTATTTTGATGCCATGGCGAAAGGTAAATTATCCTCTGACGGTCAGCCACCCTATTATCTTCAGCGTGCATTAGGTTATGGTGATTATGTGAGGGGATATGAATATTATGTGATAGACGGACAAAGTTACGGTCTGATAAAAACCAATTTTCATTATCAGCTGATAAAGCCAAATGTTTTTATTTTAAATCAGCTCCCCTCTGAAAAATTCAATACGATACCCTATGCCGTGTATCTTTCACTTTTTGCTGACGCAGCTTATGTCAATGATAAATATTACTACCAACTCAATCCATTGACAAATAATTGGCTGATCGGAGGAGGCATAGGTCTTGATTTTGTGACTTATTACAGTGCAGTCATCAGGCTCGAATGCTCGATGAATAAGATGGAGCAGATCGGATTGTATGTGCATCTTTCAGCACCATTTTAGGGATTAAGTAATTAGGATTTAGGAATTGCAAGGTTTGCCCTAGAGACTTAATTTTAAAATCCTGATTTATAAAAAATCCTGAATCCTAAATCCCAATCCTTAATTCAATGGAATGTTTTTATTATTCATTTCAATTCCTAAATCCTAATTCCCAAATCCTTAATTCTTTAATTACCTTTACAGATAAAGTTCGCTTACAATGATTATTGCAGTTTACGGCAGACCTAATAAAGACAATATTCTTACTGAAGTTCAGGAATTGTTCACCAAATTGGATCTGCTGAAGTTAGAAGTATTAATACACGAACCTTTTCATGATTTTATTAAAGACAAGTTTAAGTTAGGAAAGCAGGTCAGGACTTTTTCAAGACACGAAGACTTAAAAGGGATTGCAAATTTTTTGCTGAGCATTGGGGGGGATGGCACTTTACTTGAAACGATTGCCCTGGTCAGAGATTCAGTTATTCCAATCCTTGGAATCAATACAGGGCGACTTGGTTTTCTGGCAAATGTTTCAAAGAACGAAATTAATGCTGCCGTCAATGCGCTTATTGAAGGTAAGTATGCCATAGATCGCAGAACATTAATTCACCTGGAGACATTACCAGGTCTTTTTGGTGATCTGAATTTTGCCTTAAATGAAATGACTGTGCATGCCCGTGAGTCATCCATTATGATGACGATCCATACTTACATCAATGACGAATACCTTAATTCGTATTGGTCTGACGGTTTGATAATTGCTACTCCAACGGGATCCACTGCTTATTCCCTCAGTTGTGGAGGACCCATCATGATCCCGGATTCAAAAAGCCTGATCATTAATCCGATTGCTCCCCATAATCTAAATGCACGTCCTTTGATCATTTCAGATAATGATGTAATTAAATTGAAGCTGGAGGGACGCAGCAAAAACTTTATGGTATCCCTTGATTCACGTTCGGCTGTCATCGAATCAGGAATGGAACTGAAAATCAGAAAAGAAAATTTTCAGATCAGCCTGATTCGTCTCGATGGGCAAAATTTCATTCAAACACTGCGCAACAAGCTTTTGTGGGGAATTGATAAAAGAAACTGAATACAAAATTTTATTCAATCAAAATCTTTTTTCTGCTGGCAATGCCATTCGTCTGTGCCTTTAGTTCAATCAGGTAGATGCCTGAAGGAAAAGTGGAAATATTTAATTCAGTATGACCTTCTGTAACAATGGTTTTGGCAAGGGTATTTCCAAGCATGTCATATAATGAAAGCACTAAAGGATTATTATAATTATTAATTAAATCAATGTTAATCTTATTTTTTGCCGGGTTAGGGTATAAAGAAAAGTTTGCAGGCATATTTATTTCGTTTATCCCAGTAGACAATCCTACAATAACCGTCGTAGAAGCAGTACAACCTTTTGAGTCAGTCACAAGCACGGTATAGGTAGCGTTGCCTGAAAGTCCTGTATCGGTTATGCCTGTCGCACCACCCGGTGTCCACAGGTAAGTATATAAAGGTGTTCCACCTAATGGGTCTGCTGTGGCAGTTCCATTTTGCTTGCCAGTTGTAGCAGGAGAAGAACTTGCTCCTGCGGTAAGGGGATTTGGAGCGGTAATTGTCACCGTTGTAACTGCTTTACATCCATTGTTATCTGTCATCGTTACGGTATACGTGCCTGCACCCAGGTCATTCGCGGTAGCACCAACCCTTGTTCCTCCTCCGCCCAGCCAGACATAATTATAGGGACTTGCTCCAGATGAGGCTACTACCGTGGCTGAGCCATTCTTATTTTCAAAGCAGGAATCATTTTTTTGACTTACTAATGCAATACTGCATTGGCCAAAAAATAATGAGTAATGACCTAGTGTAAAAGCCACAATGAAAAAACACTTCCTGACTAAATCGTATTTATTTATCATTTTTTCGATTTTAGATTATTTATTCCTCACTAAGGTATAGAATAGGCTGAATTTTTCAAAATCGGCAATATTTGTGCAGGAATAACGTTACTATTGGCATTATGCGGCTTCTTACCGGCTTATTTTTTATTTTATCTATTTCATTATCAAATAGTTATGCTCAAGTAAGTGCTCCCGATCGCGATTCACAAAGTAATGAAATCATTCTGCTTGCTGGTATTTCATTTTACATTGGTGATTTAAATCAGACAGGTTATTTTAAGTATCAGGATCCGGCTGGTGGGCTGGGATACAGGCATAATATTAACAAAAGGTTTGCCATTCGGGCTCAGGGCTTGTATGCAAATGTGCATGCCAGCGACGCGGACAGTGATGATCCGGTTCAAAGAGAGCGGAATCTGAGCTTTAAATCAGTTATTCTCGAGGGTTCAGCGCAAATGGAATTTAATTTCCTTCCTTTTAAACTTGGTACTGACTACTTTTTTAGCCCTTATTTGTTTCTTGGTCTTGGGGGTTTTCATTTTAATCCCAAAGCAGCACTCAATGGAACCTGGTATGCTTTACAACCTTTGTCCACTGAAGGGGAAGGCACTGCAGCCGACCCTGGTTCCAAAAGGTATTCCCTCAATAGTGTTTGCATACCTTTTGGAATTGGTTTCAGATGGTCACTTGGTAAGTATTTTGGGATCGGAATTGAATCAGGAATGAGAAAAACGTTTACGGATTACCTGGATGATGTAAGTGGTACTTATCCGAATCCCGTCTATCTGAATAGTGCCGCTGCTGTTGCCCTTTCGGACAGATCCCTTAACAGAGAGCCAGGTATTAGCGATTTAGGCAGACAAAGGGGCAATTCAACTACTACGGACTGGTATAATTATACGGGCATTGTGATCAGCATCCGATTACCAAAACCTAATGTTCCTTGTCTGGGTGTGCAGAAATAGTAAATATTCCGTAGTTTTGCGGGCTAATAAAATCCAGCAGAATAATCGTCCCATTTTTAATGAGTTATAAGGACCAAATTGATCAGCTTAGACTTCCCAGGCATGTTGCTGTCATCATGGATGGAAATGGACGATGGGCCCAGCAAAGAGGAGAACATAGAATTAATGGACATCAGCATGGGGTGGTTTCGGTTCGGGAGACAGTTGAGGCAGCTGCTGAAATTGGAATAAACTACTTGACACTATATGCATTTTCAACAGAAAATTGGAATCGCCCTAAAGAGGAAGTAATCGCTTTGATGCAATTGCTGGTCAGCACAATACACAGTGAGGTGAAGACGCTTAATGAAAATAATATACGCTTGCTTGCAATAGGTGACTTGAAAAGTTTGCCCCCGGATTGTATGCGTGAGTTGAATGAAGCAATGAATGCAACGAAAAGAAATAACCGAATGAACCTTGTTCTGGCATTGAGTTACAGTTCCCGGTGGGAAATAATCAATGCCGTCAGGAACATTGTTTCTGAAATTGAAAAAAAGAATCTTAATCCTTCAGAAATTTCAGAAAAGGTTTTTGAAAATTACCTGTGTACTTCAGGCTTTCCTGAGCCTGAGCTGATGATCCGGACCAGCGGAGAACACAGAATCAGCAATTTCCTTTTATGGCAGCTTTCTTATTCTGAATTGTATTTTACAGATAAATTGTGGCCCGATTTTAGAAAGGAAGATTTTTTTGAAGCGATTGTTGATTATCAGAGCAGGGAGCGAAGGTTTGGTAAAACGAGTGAACAGTTGGTTAGCGAATAGTTGTTAGCGAATCCCAGCCGGAGGCGGACAAAGGGAATAATTAGTAGGGAACAGGCAGTATTAATAAGGATATTTGAATTTGTGGTATGGAATGGGTGAACTATATAAAGGAAGTAAGAAATTGAATCGTAATATCAAAAATAGTATCTCCCCTAATCGCCATTCGCTTTTGCCCAGCCTCCGGCTGGGATTCGCTGTTACCTTCTTTTTCCTTTTTTTCCTAATAAGCTGCAACATCTCTGCTCAGGTAGAATTATCAGATTCAACTTCTACCAAAATAGATTATTCCAATCCTAAGGAATATGAGCTTGGAGGAATAAAATTCATTCATGCGGAGCATTTTGACCAAAGGGTATTGACATTGCTTACAGGTTTGTCAACCGGAGACAAGATTCAGGTTCCAGGTGAAAAGATTTCAAAAGCAATTGAAAATCTATGGAAACAAGGTCTTTTTGAAGACATTAGAATAGAAATTGATAAAAGAGAAAACAATGTCATTACCCTGAACATCATTGTAGCGGAGAGACCACGCCTGTCAAAATTTTCATTAAAAGGTGTTAGTAAATCGGAAGCAGACGACCTTCGGGAAAAAATAAAATTGATTAAAGGAAAAGTCGTGACCGAATTTCTTATTTCTTCCAGTATCTCAACTATCAAAACCTTTTTTATCGATAAAGGGTATATGAATGTGTCAGTTAAAGTTCCGAAACCGGAAAAGGATTCCTCACTTGCCAATAGTGTCATTTTGGTTTTCGATATTAAGAAAGGGGAACGCGTAAAAGTGCAGGATATCTATATTCACGGTAACACTACAATTAATTCCCATAAACTGATCCGTTCATTTAAAGAGACAAAAGTTGCCAGGTGGTGGAATATATTTAATTCGGGCAAATACTTGGAAGAGAATTTCGAAAAAGACAAGCCTTTGTTAATTGCAAAATACAATGCAAAAGGTTATCGGGATGCCAAAATTGTTAAGGACACCGTTTATAAAGTAAGTCCTGACAGAGTCAATATTGAGATCTGGGTCGATGAGGGTCAGAAGTATTATTTCAGGAATATTACCTGGGTGGGAAACACAAAATATTCAGCAAAAGAATTGTCTGCTGTTCTGGGAATTAAAAAAGGGGATGTTTATGATCAAAGTAATCTGGAAGCCAAGCTTTTGATGAACCCTAATGGAGGGGATGTTAGTTCCTTGTACATGGATGACGGATACTTGTTTTTTCAGGTAAATCCGGCTGAAATACTTGTTGAGCATGATTCAATCGATTTGGAAATGAGAATTTATGAGGGCAAGCAAGCAATCATCAACAAGGTTACTGTTGTAGGAAATACCAAAACAAATGATCACGTGATTATGCGTGAATTGCGAACAAAGCCAGGGCAACTCTTCAAGCGTTCGGATATCATCCGCACCCAAAGAGAACTTTCAACGCTTGGTTATTTTAATCCTGAAAAGTTGAGTGTAAATCCAACACCAAATCCTCAAAACGGAACGGTGGATATTGAATATGTTGTGGAGGAAAAACCTTCCGACCAACTTGAGTTATCCGGAGGATATGGAGCCAATCACGTGGTGGGTACCCTTGGGATAAAATTTACCAATTTCTCGGCAAAGAAATTTTTTCACAAAGATGCATGGAGGCCCTTGCCTTCAGGAGATGGTCAGTCTCTCAGCCTTAGAGCTCAATCCTATGGAATAGGGTATCAGACCTATACACTCGCATTTACAGAACCATGGCTGGGGGGAAAGAAACCGACCTCGATGACACTGAGCACCTTCTATTCGAATATCACAAACGGAGTTGCGGTGACCGACCCATTGCTTCAACGCCTTCAGATTATTGGAGGAACGGTTGGTTTTGGGACACGTCTGAAAAAACCGGATGACTATTTTATGGCATATGGGGAAGCTACCTATAAGTATTATGATCTGGATAATTATCTGACCAACGTGGCCTTGAGCAATGGTTTTGTTAATAATTTTTATCTCAAAGGAAGTATTTCAAGGAACTCAGTGAACCAGCCGACCTTTCCATCCAGCGGGTCCAATATTAGTTTGTCTGCGGAGGCAACTCCTCCGTATTCTATTTTCGAAGGCAATACAAATTTTTCTACTGAAAATCCTGAGCAAAAATTTAAACTACTGGAGTATTATAAATTTAAATTTACTGCAGCCTGGTATACTTCGCTGACCCATTTCAGAGTTGATGAAGGAAAACCTGCACGTAACCTTGTATTATATACAAAGGCAGGTTTTGGTATATTGGGTGCGTATAACCAGGATATTGGAATCCCACCTTTCGAACGATTTTTTCTGGGAGGAAGCGGATTAACCGGATTTAATCTGTTGGATGGCCGTGAAATTATTGCCCTCCGGGGATATGAAGCTTCTGCAGTATATAGTGGTACGGGTAACTATCTGGCAGGAGCTGCAACGATTGTTAAGTACACTGCAGAAATAAGGTATCCCATTTCACTGAATCCAAGTGCCACATTGTATGCACTTGGTTTTGCTGAAGCTGGAAATACCTGGGACAATTTCCAACAATTTAACCCGTTTAATGTTTTAAGATCGGCCGGTGCCGGTGTTCGGATTTTCCTGCCTATGTTTGGAATGCTTGGATTTGATTATGGATGGGGTTTTGATCCAGCCGCTCTGCCAACATCCGGTTTAAGTCCTACTACTGGCAGGTTTCAGGGACAATTTAGTTTTACAATTGGAGCCACTTTGGGAGAACTATAGTGTGACGGGTAATTGGTGAATTTGTGAAAATGGCACATTGTTTGATAATTTTTTTTAAATTCGCCCATGTTTAGGGCATTAACATAACCTAAAAATAAAATGAAAAAATTATTTTTTCCGATAGCTTTGATAGCTCTGTCCTCCAGCTATTCCTTTGCTCAAAAATTTTCATATGTAGACACAGAATATATTCTTGCCCATATCCCTGAATACAAGCAGGCTCAGGCTGAATTGGATAAAACATCCATTGGTTGGCAAAAAGAAATTGAAGGTAAATATGCTGAAATTGATAAACTATATAAAAACTTTCAGGCGGAGCAGATATTGCTGACTGAAGACATGAAGAAAAAGAGAGAAGCTGAAATTACCGGCAAGGAAAAGGAAGTAAAAGATATTCAAAAGCAGCATTTTGGTGTGGAAGGAGATTTGTTTAAAAAACGTCAGGAGCTGGTGAAACCGATCCAGGATAAAGTTTACAATGCCGTCAAAGATATTGCTGAAAAACAAAACTATTCGGTTATTTTTGACAAAGCAAGTGAAATGACCATGTTGTATACCAATCCGAAATTTGATAAAAGTGATGAAGTGTTGGAAGCATTAGGTTATAAAGGAGACAATAAAAATGACAAGGATAAGAAAAAAAAGTAATCATTTAAACTAAAACCAACATGGGTAAAACAATCAAAACATTTTTTTTAGCAATAATTGTAGTATTATCAGGAACAGGAGTTTCTGCCCAGAAAATTGGGCACGTTCGTTTGGATTCACTGATTAATGCGATGCCTGAATCAAAGGAGGCCAAGCAAAAAGGTACTGATTATTTCAATAAACTGGAGGATCAGGTCAAAGTCATGACGGGTGAGCTTCAAAGCAAATACGAAGATTACCAAAAGCAGGCCTCCACCATGTCTGACCTAATCAAACAAACCAAGGAAAAGGAAATACAGGACATGCAGAAGCGTATACAGGATTTTCAGCAACAAGCTCAATCCGATCTTCAAAAAAAGAATGATGAACTTTCAAAACCAATCTACGATAAAGCAAATAAAGCAATTGCTGCTGTCGCTAAGGAAAATGGCTACAAATATATTTTAGATGCAAGTGGAGGCGCCGTATTATTTTCTGAACCAAGTGATGATATTATGCTGCTGGTTTTGAAAAAACTGGGCATTAATCCAAGTGCACCGGTTAAAACAGCTCCAGCTCCTGGTATGACACCTGCGCCTGCGAATGGAGGTAAATAGTGCCAAAAGCTTTTCATAATTTATTTCCCCTTAATCCAATTGGTATATTTGATTCTGGAATAGGTGGTCTGACTGTTGCTCATGCAATCAATAAAGAGCTTCCCAAGGAGAAGATTATTTATTTTGGAGATACAGCGCATCTGCCCTATGGTGATAAATCGGCAGACTCAATAAAATATTATTCTATCCGGATAGCTCAGCTATTGTTAAAAAAGCAATGCAAGCTCATCGTCATAGCTTGTAATACAGCATCTGCTTTAGCATATGAAACGGTCAAAGACTTTGTCGGTGAGCAGGCTCTTGTTGTAAATGTAATTGATCCTGTGGTTGAAGATGTCCTTCTCAGAAATAAATTAAAACGACTTGGAGTTATTGGGACGAAAGGTACAGTCAAGTCGGATATATATGCAACTAAAATTAACCAGGGAAATCCTGAAATTGAAGTGAATTCTTTGGCTACCCCACTATTGGTAGGAATGATTGAGGAAGGTTTTTTTAATAATAAAATCAGCAGGACAATTATCGGAGACTATCTTTCCAAAGCCAAATTGAAGAAAATTGATTTACTGATCTTAGCCTGCACTCATTTTCCATTGATAAAACCTGAAATTGAAGAGTATTACAAAAATAAAATAGAAATTGTAGATTCAGCACAGGTCGTTGCAAAACACGTCAGTAAGTTATTGAAAAAAAAGAATTTGCTTGCAAAGCACAAAAACCCAGGTCATGAGTTTTTTGTTTCAGACTTTACAAAATCTTTTGAAAAAAGCACTAAATTTTTCTTCCGGAAAAAAATCAGGCTGGAAGAGCTTGGGATTTGGAAATGATCATTCATTTGTTCGTTGTTTAGTTGTTTTGTTACTATCTTAATTAGTAACTTTAAAAGGTTAATTTTTACTTGTCCAGCCTGAAGCTGGGAACTTCACTTGTCCAGCAAGGGCTGGGATTTTTTAACTTTCCCCGCATGCTGCCGGATAAGCAAACTTTTTAACTAATAAACTAAATAAAATTGGACACTTTAGATCGCTTTTCAAACCGGGTAGATCATTATATTAAGTATCGTCCAGGTTATCCCCCTGAAATGTTTTCTTTTCTGATTAAAGAAAAAATTCTTAAGAGTGATTCTGTAATTGCTGACATCGGTTCAGGAACCGGCATTAGTTCAAAACTTTTTTTGGACAACGGAAACACCGTTTATGCTGTTGAGCCAAATAAAGGAATGCGGGAAGCTGCGGAAGGATTATTAGGGTCAAATAAAAATTTTAAAAGTATTAATGGCAAGGCAGAAGATACTGGATTGAAAAGCAAAAGTATAGATATTCTCATTGCAGCACAATCATTTCATTGGTTTGAGAAAGACCTTTTTAAAAAGGAAGCAATGCGAATTTTGAAACCAGAGGGATTTGTAGTTATTGTTTGGAATGACAGACTTACCGATGAGACAGAATTTTTAATGGAATATGAGAACCTGCTTCATAATTTTTCTGTTGACTACGATGTGGTAAATCTTAAGAACTCTGTCAAAGACGTTCGGAATTATTTCTTGAGTTTTGTCGATAATAAAAGTTTCAAAGAAGCTTCTTTTAAAAATTTTCAGGAATTTGATTTCCAGGGATTACAGGGCCGATTACTTTCCTCCTCTTATGTTCCTACTTCTGATCATGAAAACTTTGTCCCCATGCTGAATGAATTAAAACGTATCCACGAATTGCATAATAAGGAAGGCTTAGTGAAATTTGAATACGATACGATACTTTATTCGGGAAGGATCAAATGAGGGATTTTAATTGTTGTCCCTGCTAAGTATCCCCTACTAACTATTCCCTGATAAACTAGCAACAATTCCCTAACTTTGCAGTCTTATGAATATTCGAGATGAATTAGAGAAGAGAATTCTGGTTATTGATGGTGCCATGGGTACCATGATTCAACGATATAAACTTCAGGAGGAGGATTACAGGGGAGATCGTTTTAAAGACTGGAAGTATGATTTGAAGGGTAATAATGATTTGTTGGTTTTAACCCAGCCGCAGATCATTAAAGCGATTCACATGGAGTACCTCGAGGCGGGAGCGGATATATTGGAAACAGATACATTCAATGCGCAAAAAATTTCTCTGGCCGACTACCACATGGAGGATCTTGTTTATGAGCTGAATTTTGAAGCTGCAAAAATTGCGAAACAGGCTATCTCCGAATTCAAGATGAAGCATGCAGATTCAAAAGTGGAAAAATTTGTTGCCGGTGCTATGGGACCTACTACCAAATTATCTTCCATGTCTCCGAATGTGAATGACCCTGGTTTCAGGGCTGTGAGTTACGATGACCTCGTTGATGCCTATACTGAACAAATAAAGGGATTAATAGATGGTGGGGCGGACATTTTATTATTTGAAACCATTACCGATACGCTGAATGTAAAAGCGGCTTTATTTGCGGTTCAGAGTTATTGCGAAAAGAAGGAATTCAAAATTCCTGTCATGGTTTCGGGCACTATTACTGATGCCAGCGGTAGGATTTTATCGGGGCAAACTACGGAGGCATTTTTAAATTCGGTTTCACATGTTGATCTGTTGAGTGTCGGACTTAATTGTGCTTTGGGAGCCAAGGAGATGAGACCTTACCTGGAGGAGCTCTCTGAAAAAGCTCCGTTTTATGTCAGTGCATACCCCAATGCTGGTTTGCCGAATCAGTTTGGAGAATATGATCAGGATGCCCATCAGATGGGACATGCCATTGAGGATTTTTTGAAATCAGGATTTTTGAATATTGTCGGAGGCTGTTGTGGAACAACCCCGGAGCATATAAAACTGATAGCTGAACTTGCGAAGAAATCAGCCCCCCGTAAGAGACCTCAACCCGATCAATTAATGCATTTAAGTGGCCTGGAACCGGTTACCCTTAGACCGGAATCGAATTTTATGAATGTCGGAGAGCGGACAAATGTTACCGGATCAAAGAAATTTTTAAGATTGGTAAAAGAGAATAATTATGAAGAGGCTCTGACCATTGCTAAAGACCAGGTAGATGGGGGTGCCCAGGTGATTGATGTGAATATGGATGAGGGGATGCTGGACAGCGAAGCCGCTATGAAAAAATTTTTGAACCTGATTGCATCTGAACCTGATATCGCCAGGTTGCCTATTATGGTTGATTCTTCCAAATGGACTGTTATCGAAACTGGTTTAAAATGTATCCAGGGAAAGGGCATTGTGAATTCGATTTCTTTGAAAGAGGGAGAAGAAAAATTTATCGGCCAGGCGCTTCTGGTGAAGAAGTACGGTGCGGCAGTGATTGTCATGGCTTTTGATGAAGTGGGGCAGGCTGATACATTGCAAAGGAGAATTGATATTTGCAAAAGAGCCTATGACATTCTTGTTCAGGTGGTTCATTTTCCTCCGCAAGACATCATATTTGATCCGAACATTTTTCCGGTCGCCACCGGGATGGAAGAACATCGCAGAAATGCTGTTGATTTTTTTGAAGCGACAAAGTGGATCAAAGCACATTTGCCTTTAGCCAAGGTCAGTGGGGGTGTCAGTAATGTGTCCTTTTCTTTCAGAGGGAACGATCAGGTAAGAGAAGCTATTCATGGCGCATTTTTATATCATGCTGTAAAAGCGGGGATGGATATGGGAATTGTAAATCCTTCTCAGTTGCAGGTTTACGACGATATTCCTAAGGATTTGCTGGTGCTTGTAGAAGACGTACTTCTGGACAGAAGAGCCGATGCTACAGAACGCCTTGTAAATCATGCAGAAACTTTAAAGGGAAATACCAAAGAAAAGGCCGTCAAGGATGAACAATGGAGAAAGGGCACGGTTGAAGAAAGGTTAAGTCATTCACTTGTAAAGGGATTGGTTGAGTTCATTGATGAGGATACGGAAGAAGCCCGCCTGAAATTGGGAAGACCTCTGCATGTCATTGAAGGACCCTTGATGGCAGGAATGAATATTGTAGGAGACTTGTTTGGCAGCGGTAAAATGTTTTTGCCACAGGTTGTAAAAAGTGCCCGTGTTATGAAAAAGGCGGTTGCTTACCTGGAACCTTTTCTGCAAGCTGAAAAAGAAGCCAATAAATTAATGGGAATTGAAGGCTCTGGTCGAAAAAATGCCGGTAAAATTTTAATGGCTACTGTAAAAGGGGACGTGCATGACATTGGAAAAAATATTGTAGGAGTAGTATTGGCCTGCAATAATTATGAGATTATTGATTTGGGTGTGATGGTTTCTTGCGAAAGGATTCTGGCGGAAGCAAAAAAAAATAGTGTTGATGTAATTGGATTGAGCGGGCTGATCACACCTTCTCTTGATGAAATGGTGCATGTGGCAAAGGAAATGGAACGTCTGGAATTCACTATTCCTCTGATGATAGGTGGAGCGACAACTTCCAGGGTTCATACAGCTGTCAAAATAGCTCAAAATTATTCGGGACCAGTAGTCCACGTCAATGATGCCAGTAAATCTGTTCCTGTAGCAACAAGCCTGATTTCAGAAGAACTCAGGCCGGCATTTATGGAAGGTTTAAAATCAGAATATGAACGGGTACGTGAACAAAATAAAAATGCACAAGCTCAGAGTAAATTTATAAGTCTTGCTGAAGCTCGTTCCAATAAATTGATTCTGGATTGGAAGAATACAATTATCAGCCAACCTTTGTTTACCGGAAATAAAGTATTTAAAGACTATTCGTTGCAAGAAATAGCTGGTTATATTGATTGGACACCTTTTTTTCACAGTTGGGAAATGAAAGGCTCTTATCCTAAAATATTGAATGATTCTGAACATGGTACGGAGGCGAAGAAATTATTTGAAGATGCCCAGGTTATGCTGAGTAAAATTATTAAAAAGAACTGGCTGCAGGCAAACGCTGTCATTGGATTGTATCCTGCCAATGCGGTGGATGAGGATGATATTGAAGTTTATGATGTGGATCCTGAAAATGAACGGAAGGGTGGAAAAGGCAAAGTTTTGGTTAAGTTTCATTCGATTCGTCAGCAAACGAAGAAGCCGCCTGGACAGTCTAACCTGGCCCTGGCTGATTTCATTGCTCCAGGTTCAAAACCTGACTTTATTGGTGCTTTTGCTTTAACCACTGGTTTGGGCATTGAAAAATGGGTTGAAAAATTTGAAAAGGATCACGATGATTACAGTGCAATTCTTTTGAAGGCATTGGCGGATCGGTTAGCGGAGGCTTTTGCGGAATTAATGCATAAACGTGTACGCAGAGAGTTCTGGGCGTATGCATCATCCGAGAAGCTGGAAAATGAGCAATTGATAAAAGAAGAATATCAGGGAATAAGACCCGCGCCCGGTTATCCTGCTCAGCCCGATCATACAGAAAAAGTCTCCTTATTTAAATTATTAGAGGTGGAAAAGAATACGGGCATTCAATTGACGGAGAGCATGGCGATGTACCCGACCGCAGCAGTCAGTGGTTTGTATTTTTCCCATGATCAGTCCCAGTATTTTGGTGTTGGAAAAATTACTAAGGAACAGGTGGAAGATTATGCAAGGCGGAAAGGAATGAAACTGGAGGAGGCTGAAAAATGGCTCGGTCCCATTCTCGCATACTAGGTGAGGTAGATTTATTTTATTATCAGATCCCTGATTTCTTTTACTGAAACTGCAATTGAGCTTATTTTTTCAGTATTTAAATCGTCTACCACAGTGATGCTTTTAAAACGTTCATTCAGATTATTTATTTTTTCAATAATAGCCATAAAATCTTTTTCCTTTGAATATTCTTTGAGCAAGGAATTAAGGTTGTTCAGGTGAAGTTTCTGCTCGTAAAGTTTTTTAAATAGTTCTCTGTTTTTGTCATTTATAGTCTGTTCCTTCAGGGCATCCAGCAAAAGGTATTGGCTTTCAACCCAACAGCCTGTTAAGATTTCCGTTGCGATAATTTGTCTTTCACCTGATCTGAGGTATTTATCCGTAGCAGCGTACGTTTCATCCATGATTTTTGTAATGGTATCTTTGTTATCCCAGTGATTTTCAAGGCGGGATCCCGCTATTTTGTCTAAACTTTCTGCAGCGCCAAGACTTCTTGCAAGGTTGTGAAGTACTTTAAAATATTTTAATGCCTGGGTGTTTTCACTGTTAGCTGAAATGTAGGCCATGTCGACTCCATAGACTCCATAATTCAATGCCTTTTTGATCGAAGTAAGGTAATTCGTCTCATTTTCAGGTTTGTTTACCAGACCATTGTTGAAAATAACACCAGATTTGGTTAAAGCACCTATCATTTCAAAAGGAGAGGGGATATTTGCAATCACCATTTGAAATTTAAAATCTGCAACATCATTCATCGGAGTTTTAGATGAATCGGTATTGCCGTGTGCAACAGAAGTGTTTAACGCAGTTGGTTCATTTTTTTTTGAATCGTCCTGGCAGGAAGTGAACAAAAGGACCATGCCAAGGAAGAAGTAAATGCCGGTTTTAACCATGGTGATTATTGATTTTGCGGTAAAGTTATGTAGTTTCACTAATATATTATGTGCTTAACTTAAAATAAGTAATTTTATAAAGCGATATCCTCGATTTATGCTTAAAAAACCATGGGTACTTATCACTGCAGGGATTTTACTTGTCTGTTTTCTGATCGCGTTAAAAAGATGTAATTCCTCTGATGACTTGGAAGTTGCTGTTGAAAAAGCACAATTGAGAACAATAATCGAAACGGTTTCAGCCAATGGAAAAATACAGCCAGAGGTGGAGGTAAAAATAAGTTCTGAAGTTTCAGGTGAAATTGTTGAACTTCCTGTAAAGGAGGGGCAGCATGTTAATAAAGGGGAGTTGCTTGTAAAAATAAATCCCAATATTTATGTTTCAGAGATGGAGGCAATGACCGCCACTCTGAATACTTCCAAGGCCAACCTGTCTAATTCCAGGGCACACCTGGTTCAGGTTCAGTCCCAATTTACAAATACGGAAGCGTCTTATAACCGGAATAAAAAACTATTTGACCAGGGAGTTCTTTCTCCCTCTGATTTTGATGCTGCAAAAGCTTCATATGAAGGGGGTAAGGCAGACGTTGAAGCGGCACGGCAGAGCGTATCAGCCTCTGAATACAATGTTCAGAATTCAGAAGCGTCATTGCGTGAATCCACGACCAAGTTGGAGAAAACCACCATTTATTCACCGGTAAATGGGACTGTTTCAAAACTAAGCGTTGAAAAGGGGGAGCGTGTAGTCGGTGTCTCACAAATGACGGGAACAGAACTAATGCGGATTGCCGATTTAAATGAAATGGAAGCAAGTGTAGATGTAAATGAAAACGACATCATCAGGGTTCATTTAAACGACAGTGCATTGGTGCAGGTGGATGCCGTTTCGTATACCAGGAAATTCAAAGGGATTGTCACAGAAATGGCTAATTCTGCTAATACTACAGGGGTGGCTGCTGACCAGGTCACTAATTTTACTGTTAAAATTCGGATTCTCCAGGAATCTTATAAGGATTTGATAACCGGGGACGTCCACTCATCTCCTTTTCGTCCGGGAATGTCGGCTTCTGTTGAAATTCAGACGAGAAGGGTAGAAAATGCAATTACTGTTCCAATTGAAGCGGTTACAACCAGAAGCGACTCAGCTATAAAGAAATCCGGAAAATCCCTTGATGAAAAAAGAGAACTGAAAGTCGAGGATAATAAGGAAAATAAGCTTAAAGAAAAACAGGCAATTCAGCCCAGGATTGAAGAATGTGTTTTCATGATAAAAGATGGAAAAACTCATTTGGAAAAAGTGGTTACAGGGATTCAGGACAATGATTATATTGAAATAAAAGATGGAATAAAATCAGGAGAGGAAGTAATTTCTGCTCCTTATGTAGCCGTTTCAAAAATTTTGAAAAACGGTACCCAGGTAAAAATAGTTGACAAGGATAAGCTTTTTACTACTGTTAAATAAAGCAGATGGCCCTTGTTCTTCACATTGAAACTGCAACAACTGTCTGTTCTGTCGCCCTTTCAAGAGATGGCGAACTTCTTGCCTTAAAGGAGGAAAACTCAGGATATACGCATGCGGAAAACCTTACTCTGTTTGTTGAAGAGGTTTTTGATATGGCAAAGATTAATATTACAGAAATCGATGTCGTAGCAGTCAGCAAAGGACCAGGCTCGTATACAGGCTTAAGAATTGGGGTCTCTACCGCCAAAGGCATTTGCTATGGGCTGAATAAACCCTTGATTGCCATTGATACGCTGCAAAGCCTCGCACATAAATTTATTCGTGAGACTTGCCCCGCTTTTGAAGCGGGGCTTAGTCGAACAACCCCGCCGAAGGCGGAGGCTACAATACCCCGCAGCTTGCTGCGGAACCTGGGTTCGGGGCTTGCCCCAAGGTTCATGCCCGTGACTTCCCAGCAGCATGCTGCTGGGAGCCCTGATTTATTCTGTCCAATGCTTGATGCTAGGCGAATGGAAGTGTATTGTGCTTTATACGATGAAAAATCAAATCCTCAGGACGAAGTTGAGGCTAAGATTATTGATGAAACTTCCTTTAAAGATAGACTGGAAAATACCAGGATCTTTTTTTTCGGGAGTGGTGCGGAAAAGTGTCGTGTAATTCTTGGAATGAACAAGAATGCTCAGTTTATAGACGGAATAGTACCTTCAGCAGTGG
>Ga0206823_1106_pt1 | contig 21154 bp, 16 predicted proteins | sample Alteio_BWOrgCont_81_FD_152868 | JGI IMG/M metagenome (GOLD analysis project Ga0206823, IMG submission 152868) | Enriched cells from forest soil in Barre Woods Harvard Forest LTER site, Petersham, Massachusetts, United States -... | ecosystem: Environmental > Terrestrial > Soil > Temperate forest >...
GCTGGAATTTGATTTAAGCAATCTATCTACAGGAATGTATTTTCTGCAGTTTAACGATCAAGTACGGAAATTAATAGTGCAACGATAACATCAACTTTTATGTTGATGCCATTTTGTGAATTATTATTTGAATGTATCAAAAAGTTGCTCTAATTTTACCTTATCAACACTTAAAAACCAGTCTACATGATGCTAACATAAACTGCTGAATCATGAAAAGAAAATCTTTTACAATATATTGCAAAAAAAAATTGTCCTTTTCGGTTAGTTCATGGATTCTCCTCTTTTCGCTCCCAATATGTGCGCAACAGACTTATCCATCTGCAGGCTCATTCTGGGTTGGTGGGGCTGGTAATTTTGCACCTACGGATAGCCTGACGATAGCGCAGGGGTTAAGAACATACCAGGATGTAGTCAGATGGGAAGCTACCCACGCAGATTTTGCAGCCTGGACCGGTCTTCAGTACAAGCAGTATGTGCCGAACTTTGTGGCTCTTGATTATATGTATACAGGGCAGGTGAATGAAGACGGCTTTTTTCTTGGGTACGAACCTAAGCTAAGGGAGATAGCCATTGATAATGGCCACAATTACGAAGATTTCTTTCTTCATTACCAACAGGACACATGGCTGAACCTGACCACTGTTTATGAAAATCAAGCTGCCTGGGCGGGCATTCCGGTTGGAATTGGTTATACCAGAAGCACGAATGATACTGGTGTAACACTTGTTCCTCCAGGTCCCTGGAATGCAGATGTATTTTCCGGAACGGGCAATGGAGGGTATTTTTATCTTGCTGATCCAGAAAAGTTTGCTGAAGCTACCTTCTTCTTCCAAAGGGGTGGTAGCAATGATGGGACAATTAAAATCCAATACGCCTCTGCAGTTGACAACTATTTTAATATTACTGCATGGAGCGATCTCACTTCCATAACGAGCGATAGCACTCACAATTTTACTCAGAATGGAAGAATAGGATGGACCCCGCCAGCTGATTGGAAATGGGCATATAACCCGGTTCCAAATAAGACCAGTCAGCGTTATGCCTATTGGTTGCGTGTATCTCCGGGACAATCGTACCGGCAGCGACCCTTGGTGAACAACGTTCAAACGCGCACCTGGTACCACTTGAGCCTTTATTTTGGTTCGGGAATGCGAATGTCAATGATGCCCCCTCCCAATATTTATGTAAAAAGCCTGGGCTGGGATTCTTTAAATGATCTAAATCACGATGGATACCTGGAGGACAATGAATACGCTAATCTATTGGATCATAATGCTACGGCGCGCTTCCGTTACGAAGCGCGAATCCCATGGAACAGTATTGGAAATGAGCCTAACAGGACAGATTGCTTTGTAAATACGGCAAATCTTCATTATCGTCAGGATGTGGTCCAGAATTACACATGGTGGTGGGCTTATTCCGGATACAATGGCGGTTACAATGATAATTTCTGGGTAAATGTCAGTAATCAAGTGATTCAGGTACGAGATGGTGGACTTCTTGCAAACGAGGGACTGGTAACAAATGGGCACATTCAGGATGAAGCAACCAATCTTGCGTACAACGCAGGTTTTAATGAAACGTTGCTCGCGGTGAAAAATGCAACAAGCACCCACTGGATGGGAACAAATATTTATTTCATAAATCCCTATGATTATCAGGCTAATAACGTTCCATTTCCCCAACTTGCACAACAAACAGTGAATTTAGGAGTATATGACTGGTACATCCTGGAAGGCACCATTTATGATTCCTGGTCAATGGTAGATGCTGAAACTTTTTTCGGACCATTTTCCGGACTAAGTCGAATCTGGCACATTGCCGCATTTGCAAAAGCAGGAAAAAAGTCTGCGATCATGACAAGAGTAGGGTCAAATTTGTTGACCCCTCCAAGCACACAGCGCATTTGGGAACGATCACAGATGGGGATTCTAGCCGAATATTACCTCTATCATTTTCCTAACCTGACTTCCTTACAGACAATTTACGAGAACAATTCTAACATAACAGCACTGACAACGACTTCGAATTATTACAAGGCAGGTGTACCGGCGAATTATGCCTACCAGCCACATGACATGATAGCGGTTGACATTGGCATTCCCACCGGAATGCTGCCTCAGCATGGAGTTTATTCCCCGATGCCATATACGGCTTTAGTTGACTCCACTGCCCTTCGAAACAATACCGTTATTGGTAATTCCATTAGCACCTCCTTAAATCATCCGGTTTATGGCTCAATTCCTGTGTTACCCACTGCTACCTATTATCTGGATACGATTGTCAGCGCACCGTATACAACGATTGTCCATGATCCGCATGGACATCCTTTCCCGGCAGAGGTTGTGCTTGCACGTCAATACAGCAAGGGCATGGTTGTTTTCAGGACATCTTTTTCCGCACCAACTAACTACTTAAGTTATAGTTCCGATGCAAATGTCATTACAGTCAGCCTCCCCGGATCTTATCAAAGGGTGAATTTTGATGGAACTCTTGGACCATTAACGAATCATGTTACATTACATGGTTTTGAAGGAGCAGTATTTAAAACACCAGTGTCGAATTTGACCGAACCTATTACCAGTGTGAACAATTCCACATGGAAGGATACGGTTGTAAATATACTGGTTTACCCCAACCCCTGGATTTCAGCGGAAAATATTCAAACTCAAATGACATTCACCCACTTGCCAACGGGCAGCAGTATGAAGATTTATTCGACGTCATCGGGTCGCCTGATTAAAACTTTTTATGAGTTACCGGAAACACTTCACTGGGATCTCACAGATGAAGCGGGTGAAAATATCGCATCAGGCATTTATTTCTATATGATAACTGATCGAAAAAATAATGCGAGTCATGGGAAGATCTGCGTTATCAGATAAAATAGTAATGACTTTACTTCTGTTCTTTGTTCTATCCCCATTTATTTTAATTAATGGATATTCCACCACTTATTACATCTCGGCCAGCGGATCAGATTTAAACAAGGGAATTTCCAAATCTGCCCCCTGGCTGCATGTACCTGGCATGAATGGTTGCACCGGCATTTGCTCAGCCTACACCCATCAAACGGAAGACCTTTTTATTTTTAAAGGGGGGGGGGATACCTGGGACTCTGCCTGTTTTCCTCTGACAGTAGACCCTGGCAATCAATATTCCGGGAGTGGATATTCATTTATGACAGATTCCACCTGGCATTCGGGGACATCGTTCTCAAAACCAAAATTTGATTTTCAGAAAAAAAAGTGAACCCTGCTATTGTAGTTCACTATAAGTCGTTCGTGTCATTTGATAACCTGGAAGTGCTCAATTATAAAGGGCCAGACAACCTTGGCAATGCTTCCTGCTTCGAATTGTACGACTGTACCAATTGCTCCTTCACAAACATGTACGTACATGACTGGCATCCAAATGGCGTGCACGGCACCAATAATGCTGCATTTTATTGCAATGCGTGCTCCCTGATTGTAATCCATAACAACATCATTACCCTTGTTATTAATAACAACCTGTACCTGCTGGATTCTACGACAAATCCGGTTTACATTACCGACCTCAGTAATTCGTACACAATAGCCCAGGGCAGGACCCAAGGATGGGACCACAACAGTTTGTTCAGCATCCACCCTGGGCTTTCCTTTTCAGGTGAGCCCTCTTCAGGAAGTCCCACCATTGACAAAGGGAAAAACCTTGCATCGTATTTTGATAATGACCTTGCAGGAAATCTACGTCCCTTATCTGGTGCATGGGACATTGGCCCGTTTCAATATACTGTCCTCGCCGGTTTGGATAATTATTTGAACAACACCGGCAACCTAATCGTTTATCCTAATCCCGCACAGGATAAAATAATTTTTGATTCGTGAATTCTGAACGGCGAAGTTAATGTAACTATTTATTCCATAGATGGAACTTTTGCCAGGTGTTTATTTGGTACAACTTGTAAATAGTCATTTTGCTTTCAATCATAAAGTAATTATTGCACGCTAGGGATTTTCAACGGCCCTGGGAAAAAGTAAAACCAGATCACCTGGCGACTTCTATTTTCTGAGTCATGCTGAAATCCTTATTTACTACCTGTACAAAATATAAACCGGGTACAAAATCAGAAACATCGATGCTCCTGTCCGATTGAAAATCCAGTATTTTCTTTGCAATCAATTTTCCATTGCTTGTATAAATACTCACCAGGAGCGGAGAAGATGGAGAGTATCCATCAAAATATATTCTATCCCGGGTCGGATTCGGATAGACTTTTACCCTGTTATCCATTGTTTGATTATTCTGAATACTCGTTGGATTGCTTTGCAGACAAGTTGGCATTAATCCATTTTCAAAACAAACTTCAGCAGGATTTTTATTTGCATATCCTTTCACATCCGGACCTATTAAAGGCCAGACGGTATTGGCAAACCAGGATGGTTTAGTGCTGAGATAAAGAGAAACCGGAAGAGAATGATTGGAATTAGAAGGGTCCCAGGTTACTGAATTATCAGCGTAGTTATAATTACCCTGTATAAAAGCAGTTGTGAGTGGAATAGTGGTATCACCTGAACAACTGCCGTTATCTCCTGCTCCTCCTCCTGCATACCCGAACGAATAGCCATAAGTGGTATCATCATAAGCCCGGACACCTCTGCTTACAATCGTCGGAACCATTGGAAGAATCCTTGTGCCATTGTTATAGTACGTCACTTTCAGCAGATCCGTTGAGCCAACTGCATTTCCCACTAAATTATACCTCCGGCTCCATGCATCAATACAAACAGCCCGGTTGGCCTGACAAGCCCACCAGGAATTCGCGGTATCAGCAGTTCCGCGCCCCGACATTGGATTACAAATTTTGGTGGTTCCTTTAAACCAATTTCTAAACGCTGTATTATCACTGGAGGAACCCCATATGTCATCGGGATGAAAAGAAGTTGCTATATTTCCTTCATATAAATTAAACATGGGATGAGCTCCATGCATGGAAAAATCCATCATCGTAACATTTTGAGCATTGATATCAAAATTTCCGCTTGAATAATTATAGGCTATAACATTACCAGCTGGTCCCCAATTTAACATGATGGAGGTATGAAGTCTCCAGAATTGATTATTCTCCAGTAGGCAGCAACTGGTTTTTTCGGCAAGTAAGATATCCGAATCATACGTTCCGGGTGTATGTAAATAGGCATCATGAAAATAACTATCCCGGATTTCACAACGATACGAATAATATACATCTGCATGATCTCCATCAGCGTAGTTACTTTCCACACCCTTAATCCAGCAATATGCACAACCGCTCATAAAGAAATTCATCCCATAACCAGTGCTATCCGCATAAACCTGCAAATCTTCTACTCCGGCATATTTAGCCCCCGCAGTGAAGGTAGTAGCCATGGGAGAAAGAATGCTTTTATAGTTAAGGTAAAGAGAAGGACTAATTCCCACACTCTTACCATTGACTGAAGTAACTTCAACAATTTGACCCAATGCCCGTGTGCCCTTCCAACCCTGACCTCCATCACACCAGGTGCAATTTCCCTGATCACAATTTCCACCGCCACCACCATCAATGGAAACAAAACTCGAGTCATTGAGTTCCGTTATCATTAAATAAGAGCCCACAGAAATACCGCTTGTATTGCTCAATGAAATAGTACTTGAACCGCGATTTGTTCCACCTGTAATCTGCACAGAATTATAAATTTCAAGTGGTGTAACTACCGTACCAAAAGTTATCAAAGCCTGGTCAGAACCATAGCCCTTTAATATTGTCTTTTGTGGCCCTGCTCCGCGCAAAGTCACATTTGCAGGAACCTGGATGCTCCCGTTAATCCTATAAATACCTGCAGACAAATAGACTACCTGATTGGCAGGACAATTATTGAGTGCAGTCTGTATCCCGGTGGTTGCATCACTCGATCCATTTCCATAAGTACCTGGATTAATAGTGGTATAAAGTACAATTCTGTTAGGAATTCCTCCAGGTATTCCCGCATTTGTCCAGTCAATACTGCGATTGGTATCAATGGGTGATACAATCTGCGCCGACAAATAATTTGCAGCGACAATTAACACAAGAATTATTTTTTTCATGGTATGATTATAATTGTTTTTACCGGAACACCTCATCATGAGTGTTAGATCACTTTCCAACTACTATTTTCTGAGTCGTACTGAAATCTCCATTTACGATCTGTACAAAATATAAACCGGGTACAAAATCAGAAACATCGATGCTCCTGTCCGATTGAAAATCTAGTATTTTCTTTGCAATCAATTTTCCATTGCTTGTATAAATACTCACCAGGAGCTGAGAAGATAAAGAGGATCCATCAAAATATATTTTATCCTGAACAGGATTCGGATACACAACAACTGGGTTGTCGAAAACGATCTTCTCTTTTACTCCTGTCGTAGTTACTCCGTAACATTTATCAGAGTTAAAACTCAATGTCTTACCCGTTCCGTCAGTGCTACCGCCCATACTTTCATAACAAACCTCTGAAGGAATTCTATAAGCATGCCCCGCAACACCCGTGATATCACCCCCGGTAATATCAGGGCCAATAGCAGGCCATGGCATAGTGCCCCACCAGGACGGTTTAATTGTGAGATAAAGGGAAGCAGGAAGCACCTTGCTGCCTGGAACAGGATTCCCAAATTTATTTAGCCCGCTGGGGACTTCAGAAGCATTCCATTGCACCGCATTGTTCACCACATCGTAATTCCCCCATCGCATCAGCGTTTTGGCAACCATTGAATCAGAGGGTACAACGACCGACCCTTCCGTATTTCCCGACCCAAGATCATAAATGGTTCCACTGGTCAAAGAAACACCCAAAGAGGTTTGATAAACGGAGGAGAAGCCCGGTTCTCCTAAAACATTTCCAATTATATTGAGGTAACGGTTGTAAGACCAAATTCCTATGGCCGCAGTGGATTCTGTTTTGCCTCTTTCCCATCCGGTAAGACGGTTGCGGAAAAGGGTGACAAAATCCTGAGTACCATGGTATACATCGGATAAATATTCTGCACTGACATTTCCTTCCAACAAAATATATTCTACCCCGGCATCATGCCCTACCTCACTGGCCATCATCCAGTTTGTAGCAGAACTGGTATCATTAATAGAGTAATTGTAAGCAAAAACAGAGCCCAATGCAGGACCAATTACAATAGGTGCTGTTACCTGCTGAAAAATATTGTTAACGGCAAGGTTATCCGAAGACATAAATGATTCTATTCCATATGCTTCCGATGATACATGCGAACCAAAAAAATAACAGTCACGAACAGTATTATGCGCTGACTGATAAAACCAAATGTGATTGCGGGTTAGCGTCCGTATCAGACGACATCCTTTCACCCAACAGTTAGCTGAATTTTCCATTCCGATTGTTGAATATTCACCCGCAGAGTCAGTAGCCTGAATGGACATATTTTCAACACCTGCATACTGGATGATTGAACTAGGCCACCAGACACCTGGGTTCTGACTGCTTCTCCAGTTAGGAGAATAGAGGCCGGGAGAAATTGTATAGACGCCGTTCTTGATTCCTGTAATCTGAACAATCTGTATCTGATTGCGATCTATTCCGTTAATCGTTCGACCTGGAGCTCCTCCCTCAAGTGAGCAGGGAGTGAGGTTTTTATTTTGGTCGGCAACAAAAAAATTCCCGTTGTCTGTTGTGTCATTCGCCTGATCCAGAAAAATGTATTGTCCTACGGTCAGACCAGAACTGCCAACATTGCTAAGTGTAATCTGAGTAGTCCCTTTTGTAAAACCACTGGTCCATTCAGCCGTATTACTCCCTCCGGGCTGAGTTGTAGGATAGCCTGTCCATTCCTCACTGCCTGCAAAGCAAACAGTAGCCCATAATCCTCCACAACCACTTGTTACGTTAAGAATCAATATTGTCTGGTCCGCACCCGCTCCCCTTAAGGTTACATTGCTTGTCATGATAATGCCATTATCGGAAAGGTCATAAGTCCCCGGATTCAAATAGACTACCTGACCTGCCGGACAACTTGAAATGGCTGCATTGATCTGAGCTGCCGTCACACTTTGAGCAAATCCTGCATTTTTTCCCGGGGTTCCAAGTGATTCAAAAACAGTTGTACGTGTCGGTATGTCATCCGTAACACCGGCACTGCTCCAATCAATACTTCTGACAGAATTGATCAGCTGGGCAAACATGCCATTGACAAAAATTAACCTGAGGGTTAAGATCAAAATGCAGATACCGTTTTTCATTTTTCTAAATTTATAAGTGTTTAATATAAGTCTTGAACCATCGATTTTTTAAATTACCTGCTGATTACAATTTTTTGATTGGAAACAAAGTTTTTATTTTCGACCCGTACAAAATACATTCCAGGATTAAGATCTGAAACATCAAGGGTGCCGCCCTGCTGTCCATGGCTGCTTGGATCAGCCAAAAGCAGTGTTTGACTGCCAGTCAATTGACCATCAAGAGTGTAAAGACTCACCAAAACAGGTTCAGAAGCACCCGACGCGCTAATGAATATCTGATTTTGAGCAGGATTGGGATATATTTTTACATTTTCAGCGGGCTTTTTATCCTTTGGAACGCCCGTTGATGTTGACTGAAGACAAGTTGGCATGAGTCCCTTTTCAAAACAGACTTCAGCCGGATTTTCATTGTAATAGCCCTTGACATCCGGACCGATAGAAGGCCAGGAAATGCTGCCATACCAGGCGGGTTCAGAACTCAGATAAAGAGACGCAGGGAGTGTATGATTCGAATTGGTGCTGTCCCACGTTATAGAACTGTTGGCAAAATTGTAATTCCCATGGACGAAACGTGTTTCATAAGGAAATTTGTAATTAAAATAAGAAGGAGATGTTCCATCAAAACCAAATGAAAATCCAAAAGTAATGTCGTCATAACCACGGTTAGATTCCGATGCAGAGGAGGTTGCTACAACCATGGGTACCATCGGCAGTACCCGTGTGCCGTTATTGTAATAAGTAACCTGAAGCTGGTCCTTGGAACCCACTACATTACCTACGAAATTGTCATCGCTTTGTTCACTCTGGTCTTCAATGGCAATATTCTGCTGACAGGCCCACCAGCTGGAAGCTGTATCCGGCACTCCCCTTCCAAAAATTGGATTGCAGATTTTATTGGTTCCGTCGATCCAGTTCCTGAATAACGTCTGATCACTGGATGAGCCCCAGCCTGCATCAGCACAGTAGCCACTCAGTCTGTTTCCTTCGATCAGGTTAAACATAGGGTGAGCACCATGCAGATCAATAGACCCAAACAGGGCATTGGTCGCGTTGGAAGCAAAATTACCAAAGGCATAATTATAGGCAATTACATTGCCTGCAGCGCCCCACTCCAACATGATAGAAACATGCAGTCTCCAGAATTGGTTGTTTTCAATAAGAAATCCACTGGTATTGTTCGCAAGGTCGAGATCCGCATCGGTCTCACCCGGGGTATGTGAGAATGCATCGTGAAAATAACTATCCCTTACCACGCCACGGTAACTGTATTGAATCAGCACATGGTCTCCGTCGGCATAATTACCTTCGCAATTTTTGATCCAGCAGTATGCTGTGCCATACATGCTGAAATTCGTTCCATACCCCGTGCTATCCGCTGCGTATATTTGCAAATCTTCTGCTCCGGCGTATTTAGCACCCATGGTAAAGGGTGTAGCGAGTGGTAACAGAGAATCCTTATAAGTGATATACAAAGAAGGACTGAAGCCGATTTTGTTTCCATTAACCGAAGTGACTTCTACGATTTGTCCCAGGGATCTTGCTCCCCCCCAGAATCCGTCACACCAGTTGCATTTTCCATAACTACCGTTAACGGTGACGAAGCTGGTATCATTTAATTCGGTCATAAGGAGATACGATCCAACAGTAATTCCTGCACTATGTATGAGTGTAACCGTATTGGACCCTCTGGTGGATCCAGCGCTGACAGGAATTGAATAAACACTGTCAGGTATCCACGTTTTTCCTGAAAAAGTGGGACCAGGGCCGAAACTGATCATTGCCTGGCCTGAACCGAAACCTTTAAGGATCGTCTTCTGAGGTCCGGATCCACGTAATGTGACATTTGATGGAACCTGAATGTTTCCGTCAATCTCAAAAGTCCCTGCACCGAGCAAAACAACTTCATTGGCCGGGCAATTATTGAGTGCATTCTGAATGGCGGCCGTTGCATCCATGGTTCCATTGCCATACGTATTTGCATCAATTGTTGATGAGATAACAGCCCTTTGAGGAATTCCACCAGGAATTCCGGAATTGGTCCAGTCAATGGTCCGGCTGGAAGAAATGGGAGACGAAATTTGAGCGCAAAGACTTCCTGCAGCAAAAATAAAAGCGAGTAAAATTGTTTTCATTGTTTAATTTATTATTATCTGCAAATCACTATTTTTTGATTTAAACTGAAATTTGCATTGGTAATTTGTACAAAATAGAGTCCAGGTAAAAGGGTTGAAACATCCATTTCTTTTTCAGTCTGAAAATTGAATGTTTGACCGTTTATCATTTTCCCGTCAACGGCAAAAATGCTCACATGGACAAGCTCAGGCGATGTTAAAGATCCTTCAATGAATATTTTATCATTAGCAGGATTCGGATATACAGTAACATTCATTACAGACTTAAGCTCTTTTTTTATGCCCGTAGTTGTCTGAAAGCAATCAGGCATCATTCCTTGTTCATAACAGACCTGAGCCGGTATTTTATTCACATGCGTATCTATGTTACCTCCTGTTACATCAGGTCCGACAGGTGGCCAGGCAATGGAAGAAGGCCACCACGAAGGTATTGCTGAATAATACAATGAAGCTGGAATTTTAAGATTAGTGACTTCAGCAGTTGTCATTGCAGAATCTTTGAAGTCGTTCCACACACTATTATGCAAATAATCAAAGTTTGCCGTGCGGATCAGGGTCGGTTTCACGCCCTGAAAATTAAATCCTCCGCTGGAAAAAGGAAAAGTATCCTGCCATGCAGGCATCCATTGACCGGGATAAGATGGATTTTGAAGAAGGCATCCGCTGTTGGTCTGTACGTTGTTCCAGTATCCGGAATCGCAAAGCGAGTTGTTTCCCATATTGGGATACCCTAAGCGGTAAATAACGGCGGTGGAAGCATCTCCCGTCCAATTCTGTGTATTCATTTCATACTGACTCGGAACCCAGGAAGAGTCACCCAAAACGTTTGCTACAACATTATGATAATAACCATGTTGGTTAATTTCTATCATAATGCGATTACTGGCTGGATACTTTGACGATGCAGTTAGCCCATTGAGTCCGTTAAACCAGTTTCTAAAAAGGGTCTGATGGCTCGCAGAACCATGGTAACCATCATTTTGCCATTGTTCACCAACATTTCCTTCAAACAGATCCATCATGCCATGACCAAAATGTATATTATAAGCAGCGACTTGCGAAGCTCCTGACGAAAAATACGGACCTTGATAGGGTCCCGTGCGGTTATTGTAGGAAAAGTTATAATCTATTACTGTGCCGATCGTGTTATCGGTCATGACAAGCGACCACAAATTCGTAGCAATATTATTTTCTATTAAAAAGTTATCTGCATCCTTATACAGCACAAAGGCATGGCTTTCATTACTGTCCAGACCATCGTGAACATAGTTAGCAACCACCTCGTCAGATAAACTCATGTAAAAGAAAAAAGCAAAGACAGGGATATTCTTTGCTTCAACACCCTTGACCCAGCAACCGTAGGTATTCCAGAAAGCAACCAGTGCATTTCCGGCTCCACCGCTTCCTGTTGTGTTTTTTCCATCGATCGTTAGATTCTCAAGTCCAACAAAATTGGAGGTGGGAGTGTTAAAATAAGAATAGCTTGGATTTAAGCTAGCCGAAAGGGTATATGCCAGGGCTGGAGAAAATGTTATTGTCTGGCCTTCAATACCAGTCACCATAACAACCTGACGAAGTTCATCGGGGACATTCGTATCACTCCAGCAAAGACTTGGGTCATTATCCTGAAAAATTACAATAGGAGCACCAACAGCAACATTCGTTGTATTTGAAACAGTAATGGAAGTTGACCCTTTGGTATAACCGGCTGCGATAGGTGAATTGCCGCTCTCCCCACCCTGTTCAGTGGTTATATAGCTATTATTCAATTTAAGTATTGTGTTTCCGGCTCCGGCTCCCCGGATAGTAAAATTACTGCCCCCGGTGGGAAGCGTTATTGGAGCATTTACCGCATAGGTTCCAGCCGGAAGGTAAACCACGCCATTGCTGTTGTTGCAATTGGAAATAGCACTGTTGATAGCAGCAGAGGCATCATTCATTCCTGTATTGTCTGCATTATAGGGTGCCTTGGTGATATCAGCACATATTGCTGTCCTGTTTGGTACACCCCCGGGCACCCCTGCCTTGCTCCAGTCTATCTTTCTATCAGCAGGAATCAGCGGTGTTTGTGCAGACACGGATCCAGTAATGATGGCTACCAAAGCAAGTACGATTTTATTCATAAAACCAAAGTTATTCCCCCGATGACCGGATTGCAAATGATATTTCATCAGTTATTAAGTTCCCATACCACAATAAAGTATGATTAGTATTTGATTTTAAGCTGAATAAAGCTATTTTAGAATATTCAATCCTTTCAAGATTACGTTTCCATGAATGTATCTGCCGACTTATATAACCTGATTCATTCCTTATCCAGGAATGAAAAAAGATACATTTCACTTTCCATTCTCCAAAATTCCAAGAATGAATACTTCAGACTTTTTAAAATGCTGGAAAAACAAAAGCATTTTAACGAAAAGGCCTTGCATACGCTAATGCAGAAGGAAAAATCAAGTAAAAAACTTCCCGTTTTAAAAGCATACCTAAAAGAGTATATTTTAAAAAAACTCAATAGCTTTTATTATAAAAGTTCTGTTGAAATAACCCTGCAGCAATCCCTCATGGAAACGGATATTCTTTTGAAAAAACAGTTTTTCGTCCAGGGCAAGAAAAAACTTATAAAAATCAAACGACTGGCAGATAAAAATGAAGAATTTGAAATTCTTTTGCAATGTATAAAAAGAGAAAAGAAAATATTACGAAGTATCTACAGACCTTCTAACGAAAACAGCTGGAACAGATTATTGAAGGAGGAAATCTCCTTGACTAAAAAAATTGATAATTTCAACAGGTATGACTGGCTTTCTGGTAAGCTGAGCAATTATTATAATACAGTCGGGCAGGACATCCGGACCAAGTATCAAAAAGAAAAAATACGGAGGATACTAAGACATCCATTATTAAAAAACACCAAAGGGCTTCTATCCAAAGCGGCAAAATTACGATACCATCATCTACGGAGCTTGTGTTATTACTTTTTACTGGAATATCAAAATGCCCTTGAAAGTAACAAAGCTTTCCTCACCCTTATTGAACCCCGGGTATTCTCCAATGAACAAACGGTAATACCGTACCTGGGCGCCCTTAACAACAGGATCAATATTCTTCTCAGGTTAAAAGATTATTCAAATGCTGCTGTAAACATAGAGCTAATCAGAAATAGCATCAAAATGACCAGTAGTGGAGGAGTTATATCGGAACAAATGCTAAGAAGGAATTTTATTATTTCATATGCGCACCAGTTAAATTTGCTTTTGGGTTCAGGTCAATATAAGAAGGCATTGGAATTGATTCCTCTGGTTGAACAAATAATCAGGAAATATTCTAACGGCATTGAAAATGAAATTTTGATGCCGTTTTATTATATTTTTTCTTATCTCCACTTCGTTTGGGGAAATTACAGGCAAACCCTTTTGAATCTGCACAAAATAATCAACAAACAGATGGACGAAACGCAGGTGCGCGAGGATGTCTATTCTTATAGTAAACTTCTTTACGTGCTCACCTATATTGAATTATATGGAGAGGAAGTACCTGAAAATCTGATCAAATCAACCTACGAATTTCTGGTAAAAAGAAAACATTTACTTAAAGCTGAATATGTTTTTCTTCGCTTTATACGTAATAAATTTTTAAGACCTCAGGAACCGGGAGAAGTAATTCAGGAACTCAGAAAACTAAAAAGGCAGATGATTCAATTGCAGGATAATTCCTATGAGAAGAGTAGTTTAAAATATTTTGATTTCCTTGCCTGGATTGAAAGCAAAATTCATAAAACCTCCTTTTTAGAGCAACTGAAAAAACAATAATTCCAAAATCAGAGGCCTAATTTTAGAACATAGTTCAGTTGACTTACCGGAATCGATTAGCTATTTTTAATAAAGAACTATTCATTTTATCAGGGTAATATGTAATTTAAACTTACCACACATGAAACATCAGGTACTTTTATTAGCAGCATTTTCCACCGTCCTTTATTCGACAACTCAGGCAAAAACAATAACTGCTTTGTCCTGTTCGGAAAAAGATGTTCAGGCTGCCATCCATTCTGCATCAAACGGAGATACGGTAAAAGTACCCCCTGGAAGTTGCACCTGGACCAGCACCGTAACCATAAGTAATTCTCAACAAATCACACTCGCCGGAACTGATTCCACAACCATTACATTTAATGGCGGATATCTTGATGTAACTGCGGGAATGGTATCAAATACATTTATTACCGGCTTTATATTCAATGGGTCATACACCAATGGTGATAGTCCCATCGCCATCCATACCTTCATGTCTCCACCCAGTCTGACTTTTCGTTTTCACCACAATCTTCTGAACGGTGGAAACCCATCAGGTCCTGCTACATTTATTAACACCGATGGCAATGGACCAGGTTTAATAGATCACAATACATTCTCCTGTTCGCACGGTGCAGATGAGATGGTTCACGTGGATGGAAATGGAGCAGTCAGTGATAGTGGATGGACCAATGCAGTTGTTCCAGGTGGAGCGGATATGACCTTCCTGGAAGATAATGTATTTATCGAATCCAGTGCGGTCATTGGATCGGCCTTTCAGTCTTATTATGGAGCACGAACAGTCGCCCGCCACAATACATTTACAAATGCTCAGATTGACCAGCATGGTGGTGGTGGAATTGGTGCCCGCTGGTGGGAATTTTATAACAACAACTCAACGGATGGGGTTGGTTATTGTATTCGGGCAGGCTCAGGAGTTATTTTCGCGAACACAAACGTAAGTGCGGCGCGAATGGTACAGGAGACTGGAGTATACCCTGCTGATTATCAGGTGGGCAGAGGACAGAACGAAACCCTTAACCCCGCCTATGTCTGGAGTAACGTCAACATGGAACTATTACTCAACACCAATAGTGGCTGTGCAAACGGAGAAGCAAACATGATTCAGCTTAACTGTGATGTATATCAGGCCGATAGTGGTTCCGTATTACCTGGAACTTGCGCCATTAACCAATCCTTCTGGAGAACAGATGAAAAAACTTTGTACAAATGTACTTCCACAAACAAGTGGACCACTTATTATAAACCTTATTGCTATCCTCACCCATTGGTGACGGGTTCAAATTGTACTGCTTTCACGGATATTTCAAATCAAGTGAGGATAGATAAGCAAATCCAAATTTACCCCAATCCCGCCAGCAATAATTTAATCATTATAAATTCGGATGCAGTCTTTCAGATACAAGATGTTTTAATTCTGAACCTGACCGGTTCGATCGTTTGGTGGAAAAACAATTTTTGCAGTAATTGCAAGGACTTGACCATTGATGTAAGCAACCTTTCTAACGGGATTTATTTTGTGCAATTGAAAAACCCACAGGGTGAAACGGTCACAAAAAAAATGGCCGTTATCCACAATTAATTAATTCAATTACTCTACCTCTATGAGTTTTTGTATGGAGGGCGAACCATTAATGGCTGTTCTTAAAAAGTAAAATCCTTTATCTTTTACAGAAACGCCATAAGTATAGGTTCCTTCAGAAAGAAATTTATTTTCAACGGTTGTTACTTCCTGTCCAAGAGAATTGTAAAGTACCATTTGCACATTCGCATTATCCCCTATCGTTAACATAACGGTAGTCTGTTTGCTAAAGGGATTAGGATATACCAGGACACTTGAACCGGGAGAAAAATTATTTACGGAGGCAAGCCGGCTACCTCCTGCAGGACTCTTTAACACAACCCCTTCAAATCCGTGCAGCGTTATGATTGAATCCGCTGCGCTGAGATTCCCGTTAAAATCAACTCTCTGATATAATCCGGGAAGTTTAACAGTAATCACAGCACGCATTGAGTGGGCACTCGGGACACCTCGGGTTAGTCGGCCGGCAAATCTCCCGGCCCAGAAATGAAAGCGCCATCCCAATTTCATCCCAATCCTTTCTGGGAAGAGCGTCCATTAATTCTTTTTCAATTTTTTTTGGATCTGTTCCATTGGCAATTCCTAACCTGGGGGCTACACGGACCACATGAAGGTCAACGATAATTCCTTCGGCCTTCTTTCCGGATTCACGTAAAATAACATTAGCAGATTTTCGGCCAATCCCTGGAAGTTTCGTCAATTCATCCATTGACATCGGAATCCTGCTGTCTTCCTTAACAATTCCTGCAAGGGTCATCAACCACCTGATCTTATTCCCGAAGTTCCTCACTTTGCCTATGTAGGGCAATAAGGACTTCTCATCGGCCCTGGATAAAGCTTCCATATCAGGGAACGCTTTGAACAAATCAGGAGCAATCTGATTGATATGCCTGTCAGAGTCTTGCGCTGAAAGGATAACCATCACAAGAAGCTGGAAAGTATTTTTGTAATCAAGAGGATGCTTCTTTCCTTTGTATTTCTTAATAACAGGAGTAAGAGCTTCCGGCCAGTTCATTGTTGCAAAAGCATGAAGGTTTATAGCTGGGATCAAATTTAAAAAGATATATTTGTTTTACAACCTTCATTCATCTTGGAGAAAAAAATGTTTTCTATCAGGAAACGACTCAAAAGTTTTACCTATGCTTTCAAGGGCCTTATTTTATTTTTAAAAACAGAACACAATGCATGGCTGCATCTTGCCGCCGCTTTCCTTGTCATATGCCTCGGCTTTGCTTTAAAAATAAGCAACTATGACTGGTGCTTGCTTTCAGGTTCAATTGGAATGGTTTTTATCACGGAAGCCTTCAATACTGCCATTGAAAAATTAACCGATGTTGTTTCTCCCGAACACAGTGAGAAAGCAGGAATGGTTAAAGATATTGCCGCCGGCGCTGTTCTGATTGCATCGATGGTAGCTTTGGTAACAGGGGCTTTAATATTTATTCCACGGATTTAATAGCGCTTTAAAAGTATTATATTTATACGGGATGAAAAAGTCTGGGATTTTACTTTACTGGGTGTTTTTCTGCGGGATTTTTTCAGGAATGGCGCAGTTAAGTGTGTTGCATAATTTTAATGATACTACTGGTTTTTCCCCTTATTACTGCAACCTGGTTTTTTCAAATGACGTTTTATTCGGAATGACAACCAATGGCGGAAATACTGGTGAAGGGGTAGTTTTCTCTATTCATTCAGATGGATCCGGTTTCGATACCCTCCATAATTTTACTGAGTCAAGTGGTTATGCTCCTTTTGGGTCTCTCACTCCATCCGGAAGCATGCTGTTTGGAATGACATTTCAGGGAGGAAAAGATTCGAATGGGTGTGTTTTTTCCATCCATACGGATGGATCAGTTTACCAGGATATACTTGATTTCAATTTTACCAATGGAAAAAACCCTACCGGTTCACTGACTCAGTTAAACAATACTTTATATGGCATGACTGCCAATGGCGGATTTCATGCCGGACCAGAGGGATCAGGATATGGTGTAATTTTCTCAGTTCAAACAGATGGTACGCATAATTCCATTCTTTTAAATTTCAATGATTCCAACGGTGCATACCCCCATGGTTCCCTGGCCATTGCCGGCAATTTATTATTTGGCATGACCTACAGTGGAGGAGTGGACAGCATGGGCTGTGTTTTTTCCATTTTTACCGATGGCAGCGGATACAATAAACTTCTTGATTTCAACGGAGCAAACGGAAGCAATCCTTCAGGATCAGTGATTGTTGCAGATAGTTTATTGTTTGGTATGACCCAAAATGGAGGTACCTCCGGACTTGGGGTAGTTTTTTCAATTCATACAGATGGAAGCAATTACAAAGACCTTTTTGATTTTGATAGTATCTCGGGACAGAATCCATCCGGAGATCTGTTACGAATGGACAGTTTACTTTATGGATTGACCAGCCAGGGAGGCGCAGTGAATGCGGGAGTTCTGTTTTCAATCCACACAGATGGAAGCTCTTATAAAACGTTGTATGACTTTAATAATACGGACGGCTATAATCCGAATGGATCTCTGACTGCCAGCGGAACTAATTTCTATGGAATGACTCAGTATGGAGGGAATTATTCCGGAGGGGTAATTTTTGATTTTTCAACGATTACTACCTCTGTAAAGAAGATTATTTCCCCTGCTGAGGAGGCAATTACGATTTACCCCAACCCGGCTTTTGGCCAGGTACAATTTTTGATTTCATGCAATAAACATACCGTAGCAAAACTTAATGTGATGGACATGCTTGGCAATACTTTTTCCACTGAAACTTTACAACTTTCAACAGGAAATACTGTTTATGGTAAGGATATAAGGGGTCTTTCAGGTGGAAGTTACTTTATCCAAATCGTTCCTGAAGAAGGAAATACAATTCAAAAAATACTGGTGGTGCGATAATTTTTTTCAGCATGAAATTATTTTCTTTCTTATTCCTGGTATTATTTATTGCGGGTGTGGGCTTCGCTCAAATTGATTTACTGCACACCTTCAATGGAACAAAGGGAGAAAATCCGAACAGCGATTTAACGCTTTCCGGAAATATTTTATTTGGAATGACTCCCTATGGCGGAGCCAACGGACTTGGCACAATTTTCTCTCTTCATCTGGATGGCAGTGGATTTACAGACCTGACCGATTTTAATGGTCAAAATGGTGCGAACCCATTTGGAGCATTAACGCTTTACGGAAATGTTTTATTTGGAATGACTTCCAATGGCGGCAACTGGAATGACGGAATTATTTTTTCCATACAGACAGACGGAACCGGTTTTACTAAAGTGCTTGATTTTAATGATACCAATGGATTACATCCGGAAGGTTCATTATTGGTTTCAGGGAATATTCTGTTCGGCATGACCAGGGATGGTTGTTTAAAAGGTTATGGCTCTGTTTTCTCATTACACACGGATGGCACACATGACACGACACTCTTTAATTTTAATGATACGACAGGGTTGCATCCCACCGGTTCACTGATTCTTTCAGGTTCAACTTTATATGGGATGACCGTTTCAGGTGGAGTAAAAAATGATGGAGTCCTTTTTTCAATTCATACGGATGGAACCGGCTATAGTAAACTGTTGGATTTTAATGGTTTGAACGGGGAGAATCCCTCGGGTTCACTGCAATTCTCCGGTTCTGATTTTTATGGAATGACCAGTAGCGGAGGCCTGTATGGATACGGACGCATTTTTTCAATTCAGTCCGATGGTGCAAATTATGTCGATTTGCTGGATTTCAATGTGACGAATGGAGCGAGTCCTTTCGGTTCACTTACCTTATCCGGAAACACATTGTATGGTATGACGAGTAACGGAGGCCCGGATACCACCGGTAATATTTTTTCAATAAATACGGATGGGAGAGCATATACTGATTTATTCGATTTTGACACAAGTCACCTCAATTACGGTTTAATACCCAATGGATCATTATTAATAAACGGCAATACAATTTACGGAATGACCCAGAACGGAGGAGCAAGCCCCATGCCTCTTGGGATTGGTGATGGAGTTATTTTCAATCTAAATTTACCGACTGGCATCGGTGAGCTGGATAACCCATCAGATGATAATTTGAAGATTTTTCCTAACCCAGCCAGCACTCAAATCCATTATTCAGGAAACCTAAATACCGATGATCCGATAAATGTATGTGTCCTGGACTTGACCGGAAGAGTGCTCCTTTCAAGAACAGAACATACATTTTCAGCAGACAATACGCTGGACATTTCAGGTTTTTGCAAAGGTTTTTACCTGCTGAGGATGATCTCCTCTTCGGGCCTGTCTTTTCAAAAACCTTTTGTAGTGAATTAGTTTATTAAGCTCTTTTTACGTTGGTCGCGTTAGGTCCTTTTTTTCCTTCAGTTACTTCAAAAGTAACTTTGTCTCCTTCACGAATGTGATCTTGCAGGCCACTAGAATGAACAAACAAGTCTTCCCCGGTTGAATCATCCTTGATAAATCCAAATCCTTTAGTTTCATTAAAAAATTTAACAGTACCAGTTTTCATTTTAAAAGTTTTAAGTTAATAAATTGATATTATTATATTATTAGTTGATAAAGATATTCTTTTTTTACGTTAACCTTCCTATTTCTACCGTTTAATAACTTAAACGGACCATTTAATAAATTTCAAAAATCATTTTTATTATCTAAACTACATTTAATTAGAATGAATTCAATGCATTTTTGTTAACTGAGAAAAAAAATCCAATGAAAGGGAGCGATGATCTGTTTAAGAAAAAATTAAATTCAGTGAGGGATCTCCTGAGTGATGGATTTAAGGAAAGTCATATATTTTTAATGTCTTTGGGGGATACAACCAAAATTCACCTGAAAAAGAATAAATTAAAAACCTTGAAAAAGGCAATCATAAACAAGGACTATTATATCATCAAGTCTATGCTCATTGCCAAATTGAAACTTCAAAAACTAAGGTAGAAAGAGCGGAAGACCGGTCTCGAACCGGCGACCTTAACCTTGGCAAGGTTACGCTCTACCAACTGAGCTACTTCCGCTTTTATCGTCCGAACTGCCTTGTTATCAGGTAGTTCAGAGGTTATTGGTACTGATATTTCTTCAATTTCCTGCGTTTCCGTAGTGCTGTGTTTTCGTGCAAAATGGCACATTTGGGCACATTTGGCAGCATTTGGCAGCATGGCTATAGCACTCCAGCACTCCAGCGGTGCTCAAAAAAAGAAGAAAATAATGGTCAAAGAACGGCTCCTTTCCTGCGAAAATCAGGTGGAAAGACTTTCGGGAAGACAAAAATAGAACTTTTTGGGAAAGTATGGTGGAAAATGAAGGGAAATTTGGGGGATGGGCAGAAAATTATCAATTAGAGTAAAGAAATAAGTATGTTTG
>Ga0206823_1107_pt1 | contig 21067 bp, 10 predicted proteins | sample Alteio_BWOrgCont_81_FD_152868 | JGI IMG/M metagenome (GOLD analysis project Ga0206823, IMG submission 152868) | Enriched cells from forest soil in Barre Woods Harvard Forest LTER site, Petersham, Massachusetts, United States -... | ecosystem: Environmental > Terrestrial > Soil > Temperate forest >...
CTGCTCATATCCGTAATTTGCAAACAGTTTATCTTTAATTTTTTTAATATGTTCTGTAGAATATCCTAGTAGGCGAAGATCATCCAAGAGTTTTATCCAGACATAATCCCCGAAATTTAATATTACCCATAGTCTGCTTTTTCCTTCGGGAATATTCCGTTCTTCAGGCGGCTCAATTTGCATTTTTTTCCAATAATTATAAATTCGGGGAGCAACGCCGCTATCTTTCAGATAATATCTTTTATCTGTAATAACTTCTAAAAACTCAATAAACCGTTCGGCTGAAATGGCAGACATGTTATTTATTAGTTCCCTTATAGTGTCGTCATAATTCATATATAGTAATATGAGTGCAAATATAGTAATTTTTAATTACTATAATGTAATATAATAAATATATTCTATATTTGTAACCTATATGCTAAATCTCCATTCATAGAAATATGATAGATCAACTCACATTACTAGAATTTTTACGCCAATAATTAACAATAAATAATCAGGAGAAATCCAAAAATAAAATAATATGAAAACACAAAGAATATATCGTAAAATATGTATCGTTTGCGGCGATGATTTTGAATGTAAACAAGCCATTGCAAAAACATGCGGTCAATCTTGTAGAAATGCTCTTTCAATTGGACGCAAATTACAAGATATACCAGATGGTGTCATTACAGCTGTAAGTACACCTGTCATTACACCTGAAAGCAATGTTACACCTAAAGAAATTAATCAAAATAGGAGTGAACAAAATATATTAACAATCCCTATGCTTAAGCAAGAGCTATTGAGCCAAAATTTAAATTCAGATAAGGGAGATATTTATTGCCACCTTTTTTATAAATACATCGCTCAAATATATAGCTCCACGACCGATAAAAATAAGGTGGAAATTTTACCCGGGAAATTAAAGGATTTTGGATTTAATTTTAAAAACCCATTAAATAAAATAACGCTTGGAGAATATAATCTAATACTGAAATATAATGATCCGTTATCTCTTATGTTTTTACTTACTCCCCATTATATAGTTGAGAAAAATAAAGAACTTTCAGTGTTGATGGAAAATTAAGGGTATTACTTGCACATTCTATAATATTTTGTTTACCTTTATTAGTGTGATTTTGACCAATAATACATCCGAAAGCCTATTAATTAATAAGACTAATTTTGGTGATTACTTTTCTCTTTCAAATAATGGCGGGAATAAATTTAATTTGGAGCTTATTGATACGAAATTGAAAAAGAACAAGAGTGGTAGTTGGGGGGGATATTCTAAAAACAAGTTGTATGGCAAAGAAAAAAGGTAATAAGCCAAAAATTAATAAGGCATTGCAAGCCCTCAAACTTGTTGAGGTTGCGCTCAACAAAGGAGACCTTGAAAAAGCACGGCAATACTTTAATACTTATAGGGAAGAATTTAAAAAAACCCAGAGAGAATATCACCATGCGAATAAAGAAAGAATAAACAAAAATCAAAGAGAATACCGTAAGAAGCATAAAAAGAAAATGACAGAATACTTCAAAAAATATAATAAAAAATACCGGAAAGAGCATAAAGAAGAAAGAAGAGAATATTTCAGAAAATATTACCAGGACCATAAGGGAAAATAGTTACTACTGGCCTATAATTATGGAATATGTCTCATCCTGAAAAAGTTGACTGGTTAGGTATTATTGTATAAAATCGTCTGTATAGACTGTGATTTGAAACATAGAACTTAACGAAAAGGTAACAAATTTTTCTTGGATATGTCATTTAAGATACTTACTTTCGTTTTTAGAAACTTCAATCTCGCGGTTTTATAATTGGTTTATTTGGCTCTTTCTGAGCTGAGACTTGACCTGGGGTATCAATATAAAGCCAAACCCATTTAGTAGTAGTAATTTTTATCCCTGCTTTCTATTTTAGAAATAGAAGGTTTAATTAAGGTCAAATGAAAACAATAATATACAGGGACTGATCCATTGCTCTGCTGAATAATTTCACCGCATTAATTTACCATTTAATAACTCAAATCTGCCTCATAATAACTCAAACCCGCCATTGGATAATTATCGCTGACAAAAGAGTATTCTGAATCACATTTGTAAAAAATAATCTACCTATGAAAAAACTAATCCCCCTCCATTTTGTAGGTACACTACTTTCAATTTTCTTTTTTAGTAATATAGCAAAAGCACAAATTATAACTACTATAGCGGGTAACGGTGTTAACGGTTATTATGGTGATGGAGGGCCGGCTACGGCCGCGGAGTTTGATATCCCTGCCAGTGGAGAAGCAGACGATGCGGCCGGTAATCTGTATGTTGTGGATTATGAGAACTTACGTGTACGTGTCATAAATTCTTCCGGTATCATTAATACATTTGCCGGTACAGGTCTTGGTGGATTTTCAGGAGATGGGGGGCCAGCCACGGCTGCTGAGCTTCATTTCGCTTCAGCTGTAACAGAAGATCCTTCGGGGAATGCTTATATAGTAGATAGCCACAACGAACGTATCCGGGTAGTAAATACTTCAGGAATTATCAATACCATAGCCGGCAACGGTTCCATGGGATATTCCGGTGATGGAGGGCCCGCCACAGCAGCAGAGTTCAATACTCCTGGTAGTATAGCGTTAGATGCAAGTGGTAACATTTATGTTACCGATGAGCTTAATTATTGTGTCCGGAAGATAAACACTTCGGGTATCATCAGCACTTTTGCAGGTAATGGTGTTGCGGGGTATTCAGGAGATGGAGGGGCAGCCACGGCGGCCGAACTCTATTATCCTAATTCCGTGGCGGTAGATGCTTCAGGGAATGTATATGTTTCCGACCCATCGAACTACCGTATACGGATGGTAAATACGTCCGGTATTATCAGCACATTTGCCGGAAATGGTACGAATGGATATTCAGGAGATGGGGGAGCAGCAACGGCTGCTGAAGTTTATAATCCCGGTGCAGTTGTAGTGGATGGTTCAGGCAATCTCTATTTTGGGGATGCATACCGTATCCGGAAAGTGAACACCTCCGGCACTATAACCACTTTTGCCGGGGATGGCGCTTCCGGATTTTCAGGAGATGAAGGACAAGCGACAGCGGCACAAATCGAAGGTGCTAATGGATTAACATTAGATGAGTCCGGCAACATTTATTTCCCCGATGGTGATCGTATAAGAGAAGTTTATATGTCTTTAGATGTTTCGGCTACGTTAATTGCTAATATAAGTTGCCCGGGGGGAGATAATGGAAGCGCATCGGCAAGTGCAACACATGGAACTACACCATATACTTATTCCTGGGCTCCGGGAGGAGAAACCACCTCTACTGCCACAGGCCTCTCGGCAGGCACTTATACTGTTACTGTAACCGATGCTAACAGCATAACAGGTTCAGCAAGTGTAGTTATAAAGCAACCTTCTGCCGCAATAGCCATTACACCTACCCTTACCATGCCGAGCATCACGGACTATCTTTTTGGTGCCGGAGATTCCGTACAATGGTTCACTTTTACTGCTCCATACTCAAGATTAACTATAGAGCTTGATCCTCCGGTTAATGCCGCTGATACCCCAAGAGCCTATATTGATTCATTAATTATATATAAAGGTAGTTCATGCAGTAGTCTTGTTGAAGTGGCATATCGTACGGCTGCACGCGGAAGTGATACTTTACCAAGTATTCAGATGCTTAATTTTGTTACCGGTGCCACATACTATGTTAAAGTTACACGATATGACTTGGGAATAAGAGGATGCCACTTATGTCCTGCATATGTTGGATTAGACCCCATTCAATTAGCTGCCCCACTTATTCCGAATGACCTGGCTTGTTTAACAACTTGTGGGCCTAATTTGTTGTGTAATGGTAATTTTGAGGATTGGAGTAGCACACCCTATATTAGTGGGCCGACATGCTATCAGGACGAATCTTATACTTGGCCAAGTAATCCACCTGTTACTCCTTATTGTATTCAATCCCCCAATATGAGGTATGGTACAGGCTGCACACTCCTGCCCACACCTATAAGCGATTATACTGATATATACTTGATTACTACAATTCTTCCACCTGCTGTTTCCGGTAACTTTTTGATGTTGGTAGATAGTCCTTCTGATGCCTGTATTGCTTGTTCAACATATAGCCCTCCGGGACCAATTCTAACTCCTAACTATACATGCATACCATGGGAAGAGGAGCCGGCAACTATTCCACAGGCTACCTACCAATTTTCTTGCTGGTTGAGAGATGCGTCTTTTGCGGTAAGTCCTCTTCCTGCGGCTGCGACAGCTAGTATTACTGTAAATGGTAATCTTGAATACAGGGATCAGGTTAATTACGTTAGTTGGACGAATGTTGCTTTTTGTTGGTCAGATAACTCATCCAATGCAGACCTTCAAATTAGTGGACAAGGAGCATCGGATGTGTATGGATATGATTGGGAAATTGATAGTGTAACCTATGCATTGGTCTCTTTGCCGACAATCACATACTCATCCTACACAATTTGTACAGGCAGTTCAGTAACATTGACACCGAATATCATATCCCCCCTTCTTACATATACCTGGGCTCCTGCTACAGGGTTAAATAATATCAATATTGGAGACCCAATAGCTTCACCTACAGTTACCACTATATATACCTGTGACATTGGTACTCTTCAGGGAACATGTACTACAACTGCTACCTGTACAGTAACTGTTAATTCCAGCCCTACGGTTACTATATCTTCCGTTAATGTTCTTTGTAATGGCAACAGTACCGGTAGCGCTACGGCATCAGTCACAGGAGGAAGTCCTGTCTTTACGTACTCCTGGAGCAATGCGGCAACTACCGCTAACATAGCCGGATTGAGTGCGGGTGGCTATACTGTGACTGTAACGGATGAAAATGGCTGTACAGGAACAACCAGCGTCACAATAACACAACCTCCGCCATTAAATGTTTCTGTCAGTGGTAGTTATAGTGGTTGCGGCGGGGAGCACAACGGCAGTGCTACTGCAACAGCGACAGGAGGAACTCCTGTCTATACTTACTCCTGGTCCTCTCCGGGAGGAAGCAATGCCAATATAAGCGGATTGAGTGCAGGTACCTATACCATAACTGTAACAGATGCTAATAATTGTCTGACATCAGCGAGTGTCGTTATAACGCAACCCAATCCATTAATTGTTGCGGCCTCTGTTACCGCTACTATTGCCTGCAACGGTGGAAATAATGGTAGTGTTACCGCATCAGTTACAGGTGGACAATCACCTTATACTTATTCGTGGACAACATCCCCTGTACAAATCACAGCTACTGCAACAGGTTTATCTGCGGGTAGCTATACTGTAACTGTAACAGATAATATTGGCTGCACAGGAACAGCAAGTGTAATAATAACACAACCACCTCTTCTAACGGTTACTGCTAGTGTTACCGCTAATGTCAGTTGCTATGGATTGAGTAATGGCAGTGCTACGGCATCAGCAACAGGAGGAACTCCCGCCTATATGTACTCCTGGAGCAATGGGGTAACTACTTCTAACATAGCCGGATTGAGTGCAGGAGGCTATACTATAACTGTAACAGATGCAAATGGCTGTACAGGTACAGCCGGCGTTACTATAACTCAACCATCTCAATTAGTTGCTTCCGTCCCTTCAGCTACAGTATGTCCCAGCGGTGGTACCACCGGAGGATCAACCGGCGGTGGCGGACCGGTCGTTGCCACACTAACAGTCACCCCGAGCGGGGGTACACCGGCATACACTTATTCCTGGAACCCCGGCGGACAGACAACTGCCACGGTGAGCGGGCTAAGTGTAGGAACCTATACTGTGACCGTGACAGATGCCAATGGTTGTTCTGCTACTGCCTTAGGAGTTGTATACCAGGATAATTTAACTGTCACTTCCACCAGTTTAGTAGTATGCCCGAGAACAGTAGCAAATACTGCTACCTTAACGGCAACCCCAAGCGGGGGTGTTCCGGCATATACCTATTATTGGAGCCCTTCCGCGGAGACTACTCAAACTGCTACAGGGTTAACGACAGGGACATATACGGTTACTGTTACAGATGCTGTCGGTTGCATGGCGACAGCTATAGGCATAGTTTCCCTGGATAACCTCGCTGCAAGCATCACCAATTACCTCCCCGGTTCAGGTGTCGCTTGTACTACTTCAACTAATCCGGGAAATGAATATTGCCCCAGCGCTTCCGGTGGTGTAGGACCTTATACCTATTCCTGGATAGCCACTACCGGAACGGTAACTCCCGCAATTACTCCTACTACCTGTGTTAATGTTGCCTGGGCCAATCCCAATGTTACGGAATATTTAACACTTATAGTTACGGATAATATAGGCTGCCAGGCTACCGCTACAGACACTATAAGAGTTTGCTGCGCCCCGCCTGCTTTAGTGGCTTGTGCCATAGGTACTTATACAGTTAATGCTCTCTCTACCTTTACTCTTTCTCAAGCCGGGCCTGTAATTACAAAAATGGCGAGCCCTGGTCCCGGGTGGGTCTTCTCGGGTTTTGCACCCGGAAGTTCCCTTGCCATTGATGGTACAGTTGATCTTCTATACGATATGACAATTGATTGCAGCGATGTATTAATGGGTCCGGGGGCACAAATAATAGTAGAAAATGGGATAACCCTCTATATTAATAATTCCCACCTGCATGCCTGCACAGATATGTGGAATGATATAGATGTGAAACCGGGAGGCAATGTGAGAATAATAGGTTCTCTTATAGAGGATGCCCAGACAGCCGTATATGCGGAAGATGGGCCGCTTGCAACTGATCTATCCAAGTTTTATTTGTTTCAAACTATTTTTAACCAGAATAAAGTTGGAGTGGATGTAGAGCCATACGCTCCTTATCTTTACATTGCGCATCCCGGATATATTGGCAACTGTACATTTTCATCTGACGTGTCTTCCGGCATACCTTGCGATGGGGCCAAGCCGTTCACTATATATCCTAACAATAATCCTAATAATCCTCCTGTACCTGCAGCCCAAATTAATCCTAACACTCCATACAGAGGGGCTGTTGGCGTGTCTATTGACGAGGTTTATTCCATTACCATAGGCGACGTATCCCCTAAAATCATCAATACTTTTATTGATATAGATTGTGGTATTAATACTAATTCGAGTTCGGTAAATGTATACCATTGCAATTTTACCAATATGACCACGGTACCGGGCCCCATACTGAATAATGGCGGGGGTATGAAGCTTGCAGGGATATATGCAAAAGGAGTTATTATTAGTTCAAACCCCTTCACGCTTAACGTGGGTAATAATGCAGGGACGCCTTATCCTTGTAATTTCACCCGGTGCCAGTATGGTGTTTTTGTAAGAGACACCATAAATGCCAATATACAACATAATAATTTTGAGGGCTTCAAAGTAGGCTATTCAGGACCAATACCTAACCCTTGCTATGGAGTATATTTACTGGATAATGAGAGTAGTTTAACGGTTTCCAATAATCCTACTATAAATGATTACCAGGTGGGTGTTTATGCAATTTACAATTTAGGCAGCCCTGTGACCATTAGTAATAACCCATCTATCCAATCCAATAACAATTGGAAAACAGGCAGTTGGGGAATTGAAATGATTGAACCCAACTATTCTTATAATGCTAACGGTTATACCGCTTCTAAGAACACAATTACCGGGGTTGCCAATGGTATTGCCTGCGTTACCCTGAGTAAGCCTTATATACTTGATAATAACATTACAATAACAGGCCTTGGAAACCCGACAAACTATGGCATAGACTTAGAAGACTGTTTCGCTTCAGATGTTAAATCCAATACGGTTACTTATAATAATGGAAAAACCCTAAATACCACAGGCATAGAACTAAATATGGGATTTGCGATAGAACAACTAAAGTGCAATCTCCTGCAGGGCTCCTATACCGGAATCTCCATACAGGGCCCGCAGCTTCCTATCTATATTGAGGAAAACAACATGATTTTACCGGTCAGTTGTTCAGCATATGGCATTAATTTGAATGGGAGCGGTTTCATTGGAAAATACCCCCCAACGGTAACTAACACTTGGAATATAGGTTGTTCGCATTCTTGTCCCATGCAATATGCAACAAATAGTGGTTTACTGGGAAATGGCTTTTTCGTACCTAATACAGGATGTACAATCGACCCCACCACAAACTTTAACTTTGATGGACTCACTCGTGTAACATTTTCTGTTTCGGGAACAGACAGCTATGGTTGTGGTTCTCCTCTCTCTCCTGCTGCTCCTCGTCCAAGCCCCCATAGTGCGTTAAGTGCTATAAATGATTCCGTAGCCTATGTGCTTTACCCCCAAACCAGCAACTGGACAGCGAAATATGGCTTGAGTTATTATATGTATATGGTAGATTCTTCATTGGTAGATAGCAGCACGGTAATAAAGCATTTCTTCGACACTACCCAGGCAAGCAATATGGGTAAAATAATCAAGACAGGTAAATTGCTTGCTGATACCAATGGGGTGAGCGGGGCTGACATTTCCGCGGCAAGGAGCCTGAACAATTCTCTCGTCAGCCCCGATACGGCCGAGGCTACCTATCAAAGCATTTACAAGGTTATTATATCCATTGACAGCGTCGGGGGAACGCTTATTCCTACTATCCCCTCAGAAGTCACTATACTGAAATCCATTGCCCCCCGCTGCCCCCTGGAATATGGAGGGGCGGTATTCATGGCGCGGGCCCTGTTGAGCCAGATAGATACCACAAAGTACATCAATACCTGTGAAATAACGAATAAAGACAGCGTTACTGCGCCTCCCCTTTGCACGGACAGCAACCCTGCCAGCATTTTAATTCATAATCAGGCGGCTTCTTACTTCGGTGGCCCCTATACCCGCGATACCCTGAAAACCCTCTATATAAATGGCCGGTATACCATAGACCATGCCGTTACCCTGAGGGGATGCAATGTGAACTTTGGAACCGGGGGACAGATTATCATTAACTCCGGTGATACTCTTACCCTTACCTCGTATGGAAGCACCTGCACCCACCTTCATGCCGGGTGCGGCAATATGTGGAGCAGCATACACATTATGCCGGGCGGCACTTTGATTGCCAATAACGGAACACTGATAGAAGATGCCGATACAGCTATTTATGCAGCTCCGGGTGGCTCTTCTTCGGAGGCAATTTACCAGTTGAACGGCATTGTGTTAAATAAAAACCATGTGGATATTTATATAGGGGCCTATAGCCATAAATATAATGGCTATGCCGACAACTGCATATTCACCTGCCGCAACCTTACGCCGTGCAGCTATACCAACTGGCTAACTGCCGACACTATAAGGCTGTTGCCTCCCTATTCAGGTTTCCGTACCCTGGTAGGGATGAGCCTTAACCAGGTAGATACCATAGATGTCGGAACCCAAAACAGTTTTGATAATATGGATGCAGGTATTTATACCTTTAATGGCAATACCACCGTAAGGAAAGATACCTTTGAAAACATTGCCACCAGTATAGACGAAAACAGCGGGGCATTTTTAAGCGGTATCTATGCCATGGAGCAGGATTCCCTGTATTCTATATCAGCTTGCGCCTCCACAGGCTACAACTTAATAGTGGGAGGCTCAGGGAATAGCAATGTGTTCCGCAATTGTAAATATGGGGTATGGGCAAGAGATACCATCAATGCAACTGTTTCCTACAATTCCTTTGCTATGAATGCTGCGGGTATAGAGGATGGGGTGGTATTGTATTCCAATGCCTATAGTAATTGCCTGGTATCTCATAATACCATGAGCAATGCCTATGCGGGAGTGTTCTGTTACCGAAACCAGTTCGGCAATATCCGTGTCAGCAACAATACCATTACCGGCTCGGCAAGCCTGCACCGCAGCTATGGAATAGAGGTGTTCGAGGGCCCTGCCAATCCCTATACCCATTATGCCATAGACAGCAACACCATAGGGAACACTACCAACGGTATATTTACTATGATGCTGGAACACTCCCTGGTATATGGAAATAATATTACCGTGAACGGCAAGGGCAATACGCCTCTCGATAATGAGGGAATGTATTTTGCAGCCCCCTTTGAGGATGTGATTAATGAAAATACGGTGAACGATACCAATACCGACGGGGCAGACGGTATACGCATAGAGGGAGGCAAAGGCTCGAACTCCATAACCTGCAACAGCCTTACCAATGTGATTAATGGGATGGTATTCGGGGGAACCCAGTCACCCAATACCTTCATGGACCAGAATTACCTGCATGGCTTCCATTCGGGCTTATACCTGCATACCAGCGGCGACATTGGCGGGCAGGGAACCATGACCAATGGCACTACCAATACATGGAACCCGTATAATGACACGGTGGCTCCGCCTTATGCCACCTTTGTAGACAGCTCTTCGAACCCGGATGGCGCCACTCATTTTAACGTAGGGGGTGTTTCGGGCTCCATATACCCCTATCCCGACCTGGTGATGAACTATGTGCAGGGCAGCCATGCGAAGAGGGTATCCTTTACGCCCGGCGGGGGAACAGATTGCTTTAATTGCCTGTCGGCAAGCTGCGTTATGGATAATGTAGATACAGTGCTGGCAGCAAGAATTATACGCGATTCTGCCAACTATACCCTCTATCGTTCTGCCAGCCACTGGCTGGAAAAGCATGCCTTGTATAAATATTTCCTACAGGTAGATTCGGCTTTGGTGGCGTCTTACCCCACAGCCAAACGGTTCCTCGATACGACAGAAGCTTCTAAAATGGGTATGCTGGAACAAATAAACACCCTTCTCACCGACAGCACCGGCATCAGCATAAGCGATAATAACAGGGCCGTTCTTTTAAGCCTGGCTGTTTACGCTGCCCTGCCCGATACGGTGGAAGCAACCGCCCAGGCAGTATTGGATGCTGCCAACCTGACCGAGTTATTGGGGCTTACCACGCCCGACGGGTTGGATAAATCCATACTCCAGCAATATGCTCCGCTCTGTCCCTATCAATACGGGACAGGGGTATATTTAGCCAGGGCTCTGTTGGCCCCTATAGATTCTACCGATTACTACAGCACTTGCGAGGAGATTTATGGCAATGGAAGGGCTTATGCACACCGGCCTGTAAAGAAACCGGCAAGCACGCAAACCACTGTGCCTGACAATAAGAGCCTGACAGTTAAAGTATATCCTAATCCTGCCAATACCTTGCTGAATGTTGAATTTATCGGACAGCAAATGACAGGAACCATATATTTATATAACGGGTTAGGCCAGTTAACACTGACTTACTCCTTAACAAGTAACCTGACTACTATACCGGTAGGCTCACTAGCGCAAGGTATATACCATTACCGGATTATAGATAATAACCAAAAACCTGTAAAAACAGATAATTTGTTAATCGAAAGATAAATTTGTTCGTCAAGCGGGCGTAACGTGGCAGTCTTAAAAAGAATGATTGTCGCGCTACCACTATAATAATTAAATACAAATAGCATATATTTGTAAAGTAAATTAGTAACAAATGAAAAAGATATTATTATTTTCATTTTTCATTTTTAGCTTTTCATTTTCTTACTCCCAGTATGTATTATATGGAGTTACGGGAGGAGGAGGCGCATACTACGACCCCAGTGAGCCCCCTAAGTATGGAACCATATTCAGCTATAATCCCTTAACCAAAAAACAAACCATACTTTTTAGTTTTAACGGAACTAATGGATTCGTACCTGTATCAAAATTACTCTATGTTCCGGATAGCCTAGTATATGGAACGACAGCTCAAGGAGGAGTTAATGGTATGGGAACTGTGTTCAGTTTTAATTTAAAAACCAACACCGAAAATGTGGTAATTAACTACGACAGTACAAATGGTTATACCAACGATGGCGATAATCAGCTTATGCAGGCTAAAAATGGGCTGATTTATGGAACATCCTGGGAGGGTGGAAAATATGGCGGAGGGGTAATTTATAGTTATGATATTCACACAGGGAAAGACAGTGTACGGTATAATTTAGTAGATACAGTTACAGGTTGGGGATGCTTTATGGAATTATGGGAGGATACGGCCAGCGGTATCCTATATGGAGTGACAGAAGGCGGAGGTAAGTCTGGTGTGGGGCTGGTATACGGGTTTAACCCTAAAACAAACCGGGACAGTGTATATGTTGCTTTTAAACCCTATCCCAATAGCAATCCCAATGAACCGACCAGCGGGCTTATCCGGGCAAGCAATGGCTTGCTTTATGGAATGTCCTTGGCGGGCGGGAAATTTGATTCAGGAACTATCTATACATTTAATACCCATACGGGTGCTATGAATGTGGTTTACTCGTTTGACGGAAAGTATGGGGCCTATCCTAACACGAATGAATTAGTTCAATTATCCAATGGCTTACTTTATGGTATGACCTATGGAGGAGGAGATGCAGCGGGAGACGGAGTACTTTTCAGCTTCAACCCTGCAAATAATGCCGAAAAAGTATTAGTAACCTTTAATGGCACGGATGGCAGTAATTCCTATGGTTCTCTTGTCCAAGACCCGGATAATGGGTTGCTGTATGGTACTACCTCCAATGGAGGTAGTGCCGGGTATGGGGTACTTTTCAGCTATGATATAACTACGAATACCTATACCAAATTACTTGATTTCACAGGCCCCAATGGAGTTTCTCCTGTAGGTAGCTTAACATTGGTAGATACGGCTATTCATACAGGCGTTAGTACTATAAATGCTCCCCGGGCTAGTGTAAAGGTATACCCCAACCCAGGCAGGAGCGTATTCACACTTCAAATTAGCAATTACCAACCAGGAGGAACCAGGAATGTAATAGAAATATACGATGTACTTGGGGAGAAAGTATATGCGGGTAGTATAAATTCCACAGCAACAGAAATAAACTTAAACAATCAATCTGCAGGGGTATATTTTTATAGGGTGCTAACCCAAGAGGGTAGCCTTATAGGGGAGGGAAAACTTGTAGTGGAACGTTAAATTTCCACCTCTTTTTTATTACTATATTTACATACTAATTCTTATATAAATGAAAAGGATATTACTGTTTTCATTTTTCATTTCCAGCTTTTCATTTTCTTACTCCCAGTATGTATTATATGGAGTTACGGGAGGAGGGGGCGCATACTACGACCCCAGTGAGCCTCCTAAGTATGGAACCATCTTCAGCTATAACCCCTTAACCAACAAACAAACCATACTTTTTAGTTTTAACGGGACCGATGGATTCGAACCTGCATCCAAATTACTCTATGTTCCGGATAGCTTATTATATGGAACCACCAATGTAGGGGGCGCTAATGGTATGGGAACTGTGTTCAGGTTTGATTTAAAAACCAACACCGAAAATGTGGTGATTAATTATGACAGCGCAAATGGGTATACAAACCTTGGCGCTAATCAACTGATGCAGGCCAAAGACGGGTTGATTTATGGAACATCCTGGGAGGGTGGAAAATATGGTGCCGGGGTGATCTATAGTTATGATATTCAGACCGGGAAAGACAGTGTACGGTATAATTTAGTAGACTCAATTACAGGGTCGGGGTGCTATATGGAATTATGCGAGGATACGGTGAGCGGCATACTTTATGGAACGACAGAGGACGGGGGGGCTGGTCAGGGCGTGCTGTATGGATTTAACCCTAAAACGAACAGGGACAGTGTATATGTTAATTTTAAACTATCTCCTAATAATGGGCCTTATCAACCGAGAGATGGGCTTATCCGGGCAAGCAATGGTTTGCTTTACGGAATGTCCCTGGCGGGCGGAAAATTCGATTCAGGAACTATTTATACGTTTAATACACTTACCGGTGCTATGAACATGGTTTACCAGTTTGATGGAATACATGGGGCCTACCCAAATGCGAATGAATTACTTCAATTATCCAATGGCCTACTTTATGGTATGACAACGGGAGGAGGAGATGCAGCAGGAGACGGGGTACTTTTTAGCTTCAACCCTGCAAACAATACCGTTAAAAGTATTGGTATCTTTGACTGGCAGTAATGGCAGTGCCCCGCAAGGCAATCTTGTTCAGGACCCTGACAATGGTTTAATATATGGAACTACAACCTATGGAGGGAGTGCCGGATATGGGGTGCTTTTCAGCTATGATATAACTACGAATATCTACACCAAATTACTTGACTTTACAGGCCCCAATGGAACTTATCCCATAGGCGTAGTTTTGGTAGATACGGCTATTCATACAGGGGTTAATACTATAGATGCTCCCGGAGGCAGTGTAAAGGTATATCCCAACCCTGGCAGGGGGGTATTTACACTTCAAATCAGCAATTACGAAGCAGCTAGGAATGTAATGGAAATATACGATGTGCTTGGGGAGAAAGTATATACTGGTAGTGTAAATTCCACAACTACAGAAATAAATATAAGCAATCAACCGGCAGGGGTATATTTTTATAGGGTGTTTACCCAAGAGGGTAGCCTTATTGGGGAGGGGAAAATAGTGGTGGAACGTTAAGTTTCCGCCTCCATTTTATTACTATATTTACACATCGAAACTGCTCTTAAATGAAGAAGTTATTTCTATTTTCATTTCCAGCTTTTCATTTTCTTACTTTAGCAGATGCGACAGAACCGAAAATTTTAGAAATATTGGGAATCAGTTTATTTTGCTAAAACAAAATTTGCCATATACCCGACACATAAAAGTCCGGACAAATATACTATTGCAATATATACAAGCCAAGCACTCCTGATTTTCTTTATGTTTTTTAGCTTCAATGATAGTGGAAAGAAAATGGTACAAGTATAAAAAAACGCCGCCCAAAGTCTTTGCCCTCTCCCTTTCCAATTCGGTAATAAGTCCAAATTATCAAAGGAATAAACTAAAACTAATTTACGGTAATTAAAAAGCGTTATAAATGTGAAAAAGATTAAGAGTCCTATTACCCAGAGAAATATCCATTCTTTATCATATCCATAATTCCACCACCATTTATCAAGGAATCCGAACCATCTGATTATTATTGATTTGGCTCTCCACCTAAATCCCTGGTATTCAATGTCAAGAGCTTTGTAACTTTCATTTTGTCCTCTATCTTTGAAATTTTTTAAGGCACCTTCATATATTGTTTCCTTCTCGTCATCAGGCATTACTTTATTGAAGAAAAGATATTCTTCACCGTTATTAAAAGGCAAGCTGTTAATGTTATAATGTGCAGCGTCCTCATTAAATATCAATTTGAAGTGAATATAATCAAAATGAATCTTGGAAATATCTGTCTTATATAAAAATATTTTATGCTTCGTATCAGATTTCTTACCCGGTGAACCATAATTGGAATTATCCTCGAAATTAGCAACGGATAAATCGATTTCATTTGGAATTTTGAGATTATGTGATAAGTTTATTACATCAGGAAGTATTGCACCATCCATATTAAAATAAGAGCTGTCAGTCAATAGAAGTGATTCAAAATCAGCAATTTTATAAAATACTGCACCAGAGAAATTGACATATTTTGAAAAGGTAGCACCATGGAAATCTGCATTTGAATTAAATCTTGCATTTTCAAAATCAGCTATTTTCGAGAAGGTTGTTTTTGCAAAGTAGGCAGTTGAATCAAAATTTGCATAAGTGAAATCAGCAGATTTAGAAAAATTTGCATGACCGAAACTGTTGTAGTTTAAAAATGTAGCTTTATAAAAACTGACATCTTTTTTAAAGGTTCCGTTAAAAACAGTTTCAGAATCAAATCTTCCATCGATGAATTTAGCATCTCCTTTAAAGGTGTCTCCATTGAAATAAGTACTCTTTATAAAAGAAACATAAATGAAATCAGCATTTGAATCAAATTGCGCATCGGTAAAATCAATATTTTTTGAAAAGGTTGCCATCCTGAAATCTGCATTTGTTTTAAATTTTGAATTTTTAAAAGAAGTATTCTGCGTAAAATTTGCACCCGAGAATTTGACGGGTGAATCGAATTCTCTGTTATTGAAATCAGAATCTGTTATGACAAGATTATAAAATTTGTGATACAAAGGATTACAATAATAAGATGCTTCGTGACCTTGTGCAAAAGAAAGGCCATTTAAAGCAGTTATTAGAATTAAACAGGGAAATAGCTTTTTGTAAGGAGAAGAAGGAATAAACATATCACCAATGTAATTTATCTTTTTTATTCAATAGCTTGCTTTTTTAATAGCTGTTTTGTGGTTCTGTCGCATCTACCAAAAGTAAGGAATTGGATTATAACTTACGGTTCTAAAACAGATATTTATATTTAAAGTGCATTGCTTCCCGAAAGAGTTCATATTTATTATAAATATAAACTTACGTGCTGCAGAGGTAATATAATTATTTTCCCTGCGCTACCTATGACATGTTAGGTCAAGCCCCCTATCTTCTTTTTTGGGCAATTATTTTCTCGAAATTCTGTCGGGGGTAAAAGAAAAAGAATTGTTATTTTTCTAAAAATATAATTTGTGAGAGACTTAGGTATATTATCCCTTTTTAAGATTGATAGGTGCAATAAAAAAATACCCCGGCGGGGGGTATGTCGGGGAAAAAGGATTGTTTTTTTGCTTTCTTATCATTGTGCGAATATTTTCACATTGAATTCCGATTCGATGTAGCTTATTTTGTATTATTTTAGTTGTGTCCGAATTATATATTCTCAATGCAACCCAATTGGAATATTTTGTGGGCAAAATGTCATTGCTCTTATAAGGCTTGGCAACTTGCTAAAGCAACCGTTGAAATACAAAAGCTAGATTTATCAAATAAAAAGCAAGAGCCTTTAATGCAGCTCTTTGGGAAAGAAGCAGAATTTACTATTCATGCCGGGAAAATTACTCTGAAAGATAAACTTGTAATTGCTGCAATATGTTATTTACATGAAAAAACGACAGGCAATAGTATTGAAGTAGCAAAGGTTTATTACGGAACACCTGATAATAGTGAGAAGGGCCAATCTCTTGTAACAAAGATCAGAGCCAAACAATATACAAAGCAGGCGGAAAAGCTGCTTTCAGAAACACTCGAAACTATTAATAGTGATACTCCACCGGCTTTTTATAGGAACTCCCATTGCCCGGAATGTCAGTTTTGGGGTTCTTGCTATGAAAAGCTTAAAGAACGAGACTGTATAAGTTTGTTGGGAGGTATATCGGAAAAAATCCTTAAAAAATATCACAGCAGGGGATTCTTTTCCATTCTACAACTTTCCCACACTTTTAGACCAAGGAGACGAAGACAAAGAAGTCCTCAATTATCCGGCAGCTTTCTTTGGGAATTAAAAGCATTGGCAATTCGTGAGCAAAAAACTTTTGTTCTACATCCTCCTAATATAATTGATTCACAAAAAGCCATATATATAGATTTTGAAGGCATTCCCGATGAAGGATGGGTTTATTTGATAGGAGGAATTATTAAAGAAGAAGGCAAACCCGATGAAGTCTTTTCATATTGGGCAGATGATAAAGAAAATGAGAAAGAAATTTTTTGCAAGTTAATATCCCTGCTTACGAAACATCCCGATACTCCTATATATCACTATGGCAGTTATGAAACCACTGCTTTAAGGCATGTTTCAAAGAAGCTATCATCTTCATTAAAAATGGAATTAAATGAATCTGAAAAAAAGATGGTGAATCTTTTGAGTTACTTGCGAACACATGTATATCCCCCTACATACAGTAACGGACTTAAAGAGGTGGCGAACTTTCTCGGCTTCAACTGGAAACTAAAAGAGGCTGATGGGAAACGAAGTATTTTATGGCGAAAAGAATGGGAATTGACAAAGGACGTTTTACTAAAAGAGCGACTGCTGCAATATAACATGGATGATTGCTTCGCTCTTTCTATTGTAAAAGAGTGGTTTTATCATCTCGCAATAGATACAAAACAGGAAGATATACAACAGGTGTCACAGATGAAGAGGCATAGCCCGTTTAAGTTTCAGAATAACCCAGAATTTGGTGAGGATTATAAAATTATCAGCCGGGCTGCTTATTTCGATTACCAGCGAAGTAAAATATACTGGAGAAACCAAAAAGGTAAAACACCCGGAGCAGTATTAAGGATTCAGCAGAAAAAAAGGCATCTTGGCAGAGGTATTGTTTTTTGGAAACCTAAAAAAGTCGATGAAATTATACTCATCCCTCCTTTAAAAAAATGTCCATTTTGCGGGAACAAAAAACTTTATCATTTGGGAAAGACGAGCATTTGCAGGCAGACAGATATAAAATTTACCTCAACCGGAAGCAAACAACATATAGTTGAATATAGGTCCGGGAGTATACGTTGCGCAAAATGCTTGAAAAAATCAAGCTACGGTAATATAAGGAAACTGCATTACGGTAATAATCTTTTTGCCTGGGTCATAAATCTATACGTGAACTATCATATCAGCCATTATTTAATCAGCCGTATTGTACAAGAGCAGTTTGGCATCTGGATGAATCCAATGTATTTAATAATGACTAAACAAAGGTGGTGGAAAAATTGGAAACCTGAAGCTGACTATCTATGGCAAATTGTCCGCAATAGCCCTGTTATACATATTGATGAGACTACGGTAAAACTTTCTAAAGAAAGAGGCTACGTATGGGTATTTGCCACACCACATACAGTCTTTTATCACTTAACACTCAATCGTGAAACCGGGTTTTTGCAGGAATGGTTAAAGGATTATAAAGGTATTATTATTACGGATTCATTTCCGGGGTATGAAACTATACCTGTAAAACGTCAAAAGTGCCTTATTCATATTATCAGGGACTTAAATGACGACTTATATAAGAATCCGTTTGATGATGAGTATAAAGTAATGGTAGAGGCATTTGGCAAACTGTTGCGTGATATTATTGAAACAATTGACCACTATGGCTTGCAGGAAAAGCACCTGCGTAAGCACAAGATAATGACAGAACAGTTTTATAAATTGCATATTGACTGCATACATAAAAGTGAACTCTCTGTTAAATACTCAAAACGCCTACAAAAGCATTGGGATGAATTGTGGACGTTTCTGCACCAGGATAATGTGCCATGGAATAATAATAATGCCGAAGCTGCTGTAAAAGCTTTTGCACTGCATAGGCGTGGAGTAAACGGCCAGGTTAATGCAAGAGGTATAAGTGAATATTTGGAAATGCTGAGCATTGCTCAAACTTGTCGTTATCGTAACATCTCCTTTTTGGATTTTCTTCGTCGCAAGGTAGGTATATGGGATAATATTCAACCGAGCGATTTACCGGGATTCTTACCATTCACACAGGCGCGGTTATTTATAAATAAGCAGGGATTCCAAAATAAGGATGAATGGGTGCAATGGAACATCGAAGGAAAGAAACCTCTTTTTATTCCATCATGCCCAGATGAAGTATATAAGGATAAGGGATGGATAGATTGGAATGATTGGCTTGGCAGTAGTTTTTTACCTTTCAATAAAGCACGGACGTATATGCGGAAACTTGGATTACGAAACAGAAAACAATACATGGCTTGGATGCGTAATGATAAATGTCCTAAGTTTATTCCTTCTAACCCCGAGGAGGTATACAACCATATGGGCTGGAATGGGATGGAAGACTGGCTTGGGATAAAAGTCAAACAAAAGTTATAGGTATTAACTGGATAGTTATCATTAATCAACTACAACTTCCCGCCGGCAGAAATTGGCAATCATTTACCAAACTAAAGACCTCTAAAGAAATTTAACCCGTTGTCGAACCTCTCTGCAAGATCCACATCTCTTCCTTTCTCTCTAATGTAATAATAATGAAGGTAAAATATTCACTATAGCAGCGAACTGATGTTTAGAAAACGCCTCAAAATGGGATACCAACCTAATTAAAGCTAATTCTGGAGCTATCTTAATATCAGGGAAATAATTATCGCTTTTATGCTTTTCTACAATATAAGACAAGCTATGATACTCCATTTCAAACAATAAAAAAGGAGAAATCTTTCCAGTGAAAAAACTATATGTTTCATGGTCTTTCTTCATACTAAAGAATTAATTCCAATTGACTGTAATCACTCCAGTCTAATGGGTCGCCATTTATTCCTAAAGAAAACTTATTCAAAAGAAAACCTATGAACTCTAAGGCTAAATCATCATCTTTAATTGTATAGTAGTCTCTAATATTACTACATAATGATTTGAATTTATCTGGAACCTCAACATTGTTTTTTCCCAAATAAATAAATCTGTCAGAAACTAAAACATAGCTACCACTTAGGTCTTGTCGCAAATTGTCCAAATTAACATCCCCATTATCAAGACTATGATGAGAGTTTAATTGGTGCCAAATATCAGTTTCTTTATAATAAATATTGTCACCATGGACCTGAGCCAAACTTCCATTAATTACTGGCCTTTTTCTTATAAATCTTTTATCACTCCAATACTCTTCAAAACTTAACTTTTCAGTAACCTTCATAATAAAAATCAGGTGATTAAGTAGATTATTTGCTTTCGCTCCCGTACCTATAATCCAATCATTCAACTCTGCTTTTAGCCTAATATGAGGCTTACAACAAGCTAGAGTACAAAAGCCGAAAAATGGATTTGGAGCAAAGCCATAGTCTCTAGTTATTTTATAAGAGTAGTATGCCATTATTGGCAAACCCTAGTGGGCCTGTATGTAGGGGTCCTAGGTTCACCAGAAGAAGTACACCATCCAATATCTTCGCCTTCAAGTCCAGCAATAATTTTTTCAGAATTCCAACCAACTAAACCTTCACCGTATTTATCAAGACTTTCTGGTATATCCGAATCTTTTGCACCCTTCAAAAATACTCCAAAAATTCTCTTGCCTTGCTTATTGGCTTCTTCAATTTCCCAATTAACCCAATCCCTTTCATGGGTTTGAGAACCTATCAAAACGACCACCGTACCCGCAAACCTCATTTTAATTCTTATCAAACGTTTTATAGTTTCATCACTTACCGTTCTTTGGATTAACCTTTCCTTATTCTTTTCCTTTATCCTTATCGAACTGTTTCTAATATTATAATCTTTGCCAGCCAAAAGATTTGTAAAGTCAGTAACTCCTTGGTCATCCTTATGA
>Ga0206823_1109_pt1 | contig 20790 bp, 15 predicted proteins | sample Alteio_BWOrgCont_81_FD_152868 | JGI IMG/M metagenome (GOLD analysis project Ga0206823, IMG submission 152868) | Enriched cells from forest soil in Barre Woods Harvard Forest LTER site, Petersham, Massachusetts, United States -... | ecosystem: Environmental > Terrestrial > Soil > Temperate forest >...
TTTCGATTGGCTCCGTTGGACCTTCGGCGAAGTTTCGTTTCTGTACAGTCGGTCTCTCGGAGCGGATACCGGAACCGGACCGGACTATGCCCTAACCACTCTAACCTTCGAATCAGGAGCCGTAGCCCACGTCGAAGCCACATGGATGGACCCAGGCGGATTCAGAACAACCTTCGATATTGCCGGCAGCGACGGCCTACTTGAATACGACAGCCGCAAAACGCCTGCCCTTAGGACTGCGACCGCGGAATTCACAAAATTAGAATCCTCAACCGCCCCAAATGAAGACCCCTATTACCAAGAACTAAGCGCGTTCCTAGATGCCGTGAAACAGGGAACACTACCCCCAATAACGGGCCAAGACGGCCTAGCCGCTCTAAAAATAAGCCTCTCCGCCCTGGAGAGCGCCAAGACAGGGACGGTAGTGAAGCTTCTGTAGGAGAGGCACCGGGAGACGCTTCGCTTGGGAGACGCCTTCAGCTTGGGGAGTCGCTTCGCCCGGGGAGACGTTGACGCGCCGACTCCCAAGCGAAGCGTCTTCCCAGGAGCGAAGCGCGACTCCCCAAGCCAAGCGCCGTCTCCAGTGCTCCCGCGCTGGTACCCTAAGGCAATGCGCAATGACGGCCGTCAGCCGGACCAACTTCGTCCCTTTACTATCGAAAGAAACTTCGCAAAGTTCGCCGAGGGCTCGTGCCTGATGAAAATTGGCGATACCCACATGCTCGTAACCGCGACCGTTGAAGACCGCGTCCCTCCATTCATGAAAAATAAGGGCAGTGGATGGGTTACTGCCGAATACTCTATGCTTCCGCGATCTGGCCGCCAGCGAAATCAACGCGACCTAATGAAACCAAACGGGCGAAGTATGGAGATCCAGCGGCTCATCGGCAGGGCAATGCGAACCGTTTTCGACCTGGAAGCAATGGGCGAACGTACAATAACCCTCGACTGCGATGCCATTCGCGCCGACGGCGGAACTCGTTGTGCCGCTATCACAGCTGCCTATGTCGCCTCCTACGATGCCGTCCAGTGGATGCTTAAAGAGCGAATGCTCAAAAGAAATGTCCTGATGGAGCCAATCGCCGCCGTGTCGGTCGGTGTTGTGAAAGGCAACGAGGTGCTCGACTTGGACTATAGCGAAGACAGCACCGCCCATACCGATATGAACATCGTAATGACGGGAAGCGGAAAATTCGTAGAAATCCAAGGCACCGCCGAACAAGAACCCTTCGGAATAGAAACCCTAGGCAAAATGCTCAAGCTGGGCCAAAAAGGAATCAACGAATTAATAGCGGCACAGAAAGAGGCCTTGGGCCTCGGGTAGAGCCGCCGGTTCCGTCCCGGCGATGGATCTTGCAATGAAACGCAATGTGTCATTCACGGACATAACCACCCTCGTAATCGCGACCCACAACCGGAAAAAAGCCGGGGAAATGGTCACGATTCTGGGTCGGCGTTTCCCGGATTTGATCCTAAAAACCCTCGCCGACTACGAAAATGCCCCCGAACCCGAAGAAACCGGCGCGGACTACGCGTCCAACGCCGCAATCAAATCGGAAAGTGCCGCTGCATTCACAAACGAATGGTGCGTAGCCGACGATGCTGGACTAGAAATAGACTTCCTAGACGGCGCCCCCGGACTTTACAGCAAACGCTTCGGCGGGGAAGACCTTCCATTCCCAGAAAAGATCGCGATGATCCTGGACCTGATGAAGGAGGCGCCAACCGAACGACGCGGAGCCCGGTTTCGATGTTGCGTATCGCTAACCCCACCCGCAAAGGAAGGAATAACCAAGGTCTTCACCGCAACCTGCGAGGGCAGAATAGCAGCCGAACCAAGCGGCGCCGGAGGCTTCGGCTACGACCCAATCTTCTATCTTCCAGAAAGAAACTGCACAATGGCCGACCTAACCCCCGACCAAAAGCACCAAATAAGCCACCGAGGCAAAGTCCTGGAACAATTAGCTCTGTACGTAGAATCTCAAACCTAAAGATCTTCGGTTCTGCCGAGATTTTGTGGCTTGTCTCCTGTTAGGTCTCTGATGTAGCCGTCGGCCTGCCCTCGGTTTACCGGGGTTCCGTCTCGACGTAAGGAAAATGGAGCCGCAGATCGATAGTAAACCGACAAATGAACCTCCAAGAGCACCGGTAGCCGAGGGTGGGTCGTCCCCTCGTTACGATTTAGGAAATACAGATGGCTGGGAACGACGGCACGAACCCTCCGTCGGCTACATCGCTTCGCGCTTCCGATGCGAATGTAGATCTTTCCTGTTCGGGCGCTGAAGCTTGTTCAGCCTCAATCCGTGATAGCATAGACACCAGTGATTTCCGAGCCTGACGAGATTCCAAAACCGAAAAGGCTCAACAAGCCCAAAAAGCTCAAGAAGCCGCCAATACGACGGAGAACCGATGTGTGCCCAAACTGCGGGCACGCGATCGACTTGAACTTTTGTCCAAATTGCGGGCAACATGCTGCCGCTCACAACACAAGCGTGTGGGCATTCATCGCCGAGTTTTTCGAAGAGTTCATTAGTCTCGACTCCAAGTTTCTCCGCACCATGATCCCGTTGGTAACGAAACCGGGGTTCCTAACTCGCGAGTGGGCAGCCGGGAAACGCGCGAGATATATAACTCCGTTAAAGCTCTACATCTCCCTCAGTGCCATATTCTTTTTGATCTTCGCCAATACAGTATCGATCAAAGGCGAAAACCTGATTACGATCAACAAAGGATCCTCAAGACTTCCAGCGTGGATGAACAATCTCGCTACTCAACTCCAGAACAAAGACACGAATTCGATTCGAGATCATTTTCTGAGCCACGTCCCGACCGCGGCCCTTTTGCTCGTTCCAGTGACTGCTCTTGTATTTAGCGTCCTCTATGTCAGAAGACAGAGATACTACTTGGAGCATTTGGTGTTCTTATTTCACTTCAACGCATTTAGCTTTCTTGTTCTTGGAATTTCGCGAATCGCAGATTTGGAGTTGCTTTCTTCAATCGAAACCTATTGGAGAGCCGTTGTATTTATCTCAATCTGCGTATTTCAAATGTTGAGCCTGAAACGCGACGAGCGGCCAGTCTGGCGAAAAGTAATCGCGAAAATCACGCTTCTCGGATTTACGTTTCTGTTCTTATTTCCGATTGAGACTCCAGCCTCTGTTATAGCCTTCTTCTGGATCTGTGCCTATCTGATCCTCGCCATGCGACGAAACTATGAGCAGGGATGGGTTAAAACGACTCTGAAGTTCGGGCTCTTCGGATATATGTATCTCATCCTATTTGTCGTTGCTATAGGGGCTACTGCTTTTACATCGGCACTATTAGCAACGAGCAAAACGACTGCGACGCCAGATTCAAAAGCACCAGCAAAGCATTCGCACTAGGTGTATCCTACGTCAGATGATCAACAGGCCGATCCGCACGTCGTTGCTTCTATTCGTACCAATCCTAGCCTGCGCAAATGCTGCTGCTTCTCAACGAAGCTTCTACACCAAGCCCGACATTCATGGCGACACTGTGGTGTTTACCTGCGAAGGCGATCTATGGCTAGTCAATATCAAATCGCATGCCGCCGCGCGAATCACGTCCGACATTGGGACAAAGACCAACGCGCACTTTTCGCCCGACGGAACTCAAATCGCATTTGACGCGCAGTATGACGGCCAAACCGACGTGTATGTGATGCCGACCGAAGGGGGCCCGCCAAAGAGGCTAACTTACGACTCCACCGGGCCTAGCGTGCTGGGATGGACAAAGGACGGCACAAAGATTCTGTTTCGCTCACGCAGAGGCACCGCCGTGTTGGGCTATCGGCACCTATTCACGGTCTCCGCATCCGGTGGACAGCCAACCCTTATTCCCGTGCCACAAGGCGAATTTGGGAGTTTTGCCAAGGATGGACGCCTAGCTTACGTTCCTGTGAGCAACGAGTGGGCCAACTGGTTCCGGTACAGGGCAAGTAGGGCCGATCAGGTTTGGCTTGCCGACCTAAAAGGCCACTTCAAGCGGCTCACAGACACTAATGCAGTCGATACAACGCCTGTTTGGATCGAAGATTCGATCTATTTCATCAGCGAAAGGACGGGTGTCCAGAATCTCTATCGGCTCGATCCAAACACAAAAGGCGTCGTCGCGGCGACGCACTACCAAGATTTGCCGGCCCGATACCCGGGAACGGACGGAAAGCGGGTGGTTTTCCAACATGGCCCTGGACTGGCGGTTTATGACCCCACTACGAAGCAAACTACTGAGCTTTCCTTCGATTTGAATTCGGATCGCCTTCACTCACGAGACCAACGCGTTCGCGTAGCCGCTTATGCGAAGAACCCTTCGATTGGCCCCACCGGCAAGCGTATAGCACTGGAAGCGCGCGGACAAATTCTTACTGTAGCTACCGAAAGTGGCGACCTCCGGGTTCTGGAGAACCAGCCTGGATCGCGGGCCATGCTGCCCGCATGGTCGCCGGACGGAAAGCAGGTCGCGTTCGTTAGCGATCGGTCGGGGGAATACGAGCTCTGGATCACCGATGCGGTCGGCGCCAAGCCTGCACGGAAAGTGACCTCCGATCTCAAAGGTAACTTTTACACCCCGCTTTGGGCGCCTGACGGAAAGACGATTGCCATTTCCGATCGAGCCAACCGCATTTTACTGATCGATCCCGTTTCCGGCAAGACCGACCTCGTCGATAAATGCGACAACGTTCAGGCTTACGACGGAACGCCGCCTGACTTTGGGTTTAGTCCGGACAGCAAACTCTTAACTTTTCATCGCATAGAGGACAACTGGCTTTCCCAGGTCTACCTGTACGATATCGCTACCAAAAAGAAGGTTTGCGTGAGCAGTTCCAACGTTAATAGTCAGAACCCTGTATTCAGTACCGACGGGAAGTTCCTGTTGTATCTGGCCGACAGTCTTCTCAATCCTGCCATGAGCGACGGTACCCAAAAGTACACGTTTGATAATTTGCGCCGCGTGTACATGGTCGCACTATCGCCGGACACGGCCTCCCCGTTCCTTCCTAAAATCGACGAAGAGGGAGTCGCCGAAAAATCTGCTGCCAAAGCAGGACCTGTCAGTTTCGAGGGCTTGTCAGATCGAATCATCGAAGTCCCATTGCCACCAGGCCGGTATCAACAAGTAGCCGCCATCACCGGCAAACTTCTGCTCATCAATTGGGGCAGCATGCCGACGATGGATGAGCCGCCGATCGGTCATGGCGAATTGCAGGCCTTCGACTTGGAGAAGAAATCGCTCGCGACCATTTCCGCCGGAGTCGATTCGTTCAAGCTTTCGTCAGACGGCAAAAAAATGCTCCTGAATCGAGCAACCAGCTTTGCTGTCGCCGATGCAACCGGTGCTCCGGTTGCGTTTGCTCCCGTCAACCTTTCCCTCTATTCCATCACCGTGCAGCCGGAAAAAGAGTGGAGACAAATCCTGGAAGAGTCGTGGCGCATCGCTCGAGACTTTTTCTATGACCCTAATATGAACGGTGTAGATTGGAATGCTATTCACAGAAAATACGAGGCCATTCTGCCACTCGTAGGCGATAGAACCGATTTATCCAGGCTGCAGAAAGACCTTGTAGCTGAACTCAATTCTGGACATGCCTATGTTTCAAATCCAACGCCAGGTGCTCCCGGCGTACCCATGGGTTTCCTCGGCGCCAATTTTGATGCGGCAGGGGACGCCGTCAAAATCACGCGGCTTTTCCGAGGTGATGGATTCTCCGGCAACAGATCGCCACTACTTGAGCCAGGGTTGAAGATCAAGGAAGGCGACTACATTGTTTCCATTGCCGGTCAGCCGGTTCGAGCCAATCAAGACATCCAGGCGCTGCTTATCGGCACTCCTGGACAAGTCGTGGCGCTTGGCATAAACGAAAGGCCAACGCAAGAAGGGCAGCGAGTTGTTTATGTGCGTCCAATTCCAAATGAAGACAGCCTGCGATACACGGATTGGGTTCAGGGAAGAAATGAATATGTCCGTGTTCACGGCGGTGATAACTTTGGATATATGCACGCACCGGATATGGAGACAAAGGGCGTCATCGGTTTCACAAAAGGTCAGTTTCCGAACGTGTTGAAAGAAGGCATGATCTACGACTTCCGATATAACGGCGGCGGATTCGTCTCGTCGTTGCTTCTCGAAAATGTCGCAGCAAAGCCTCAAGCCTGGTTCCGTCCAAGAGACGCCAACACTTGGACACGCGAATCCTGGGCGAATATCGGATACCACGTGGCACTCTGCAACGAGTTCGCCTTCAGCGATGGCGAGCTCGTGATTGAAACATGGAAGCGGATGAAGCTTGGTCCAATAGTAGGAAAGTCAACTGGCGGCGGTGAAGTTGGCAGCGGCGGGGGATATAGCCTGATAGACGGCGGACTGCTCTACATTCCGAACTATGGAGCCTTCGCCGATGGCAAATGGATCGTAGAAGGATCCGGCGCCACTCCAGACATTAATGTCGACCAGGACCCCGCAGCAGTAATGGCGGGCCGAGACCCCCAACTAGACAAAGCAATAGAAATCCTCAAAGCCGAAATAGCCAAACACCCAATAACAAAACCAGAACACCCCCCGTTCCCAGACCGCTCAGGAAGAGGCAAGGGCTAATCCGGACCCCCTCCCCCATTTGGTTTGTAATGGGGGAGGGGGCAGGGGGTGAGGGAATCCGGACCTTGTATTTAGGGCCCTCAACCCCTAAACAAAGACTTCAAAATAAACAGCGTGTTCGCCGGACGCTCCGCCAACCGCCGAGTGAAATACGGATACCAAGCATCGCCAAACGGAACGTAAATCCGAACGTTGTAGCCCTCAGAAGCCAGCCGATCCTGCAGATCGCGCCGGATACCGTATAGCATCTGGTACTCGAACCGGGATTTGTCGATCTTTCGCTCGGCGGCGTAAGCATTGAGGATGTTTACGATACTCTCGTCCTGTGTAGCAAATGCCGGATAGGTCCCCGCATCGAGCAGCCTCTTGCCAAGGCGAACATATGCTTCGTCAACCTTCGACTTTTCCGGAAACGCAACATCAGCCGGCTCCAAATAGGCGCCCTTGACAAGGCGAACTCTAGCTCCCCATTTGATGATCTTCTCGACATCGTCCGGTGTCCTATGCAGATAGGTTTGCAGCACCGTGCTCGTGTTTTTGTAATCCATGCGAACCCGCTCGATCATGTCCATCGTGCGCTGGGTGTATTCCGAGGCTTCCATATCGACCCGTACGAAGTTGTGAAGACGCTTAGCCGCCTCAAGTACATCGCGAAGGTTCTTTTCCGCAAACTCAGTGCCCTGATCGAGCCCGCACTGAGTGAGCTTTATCGAGATGTTTAAGGGTTCGATCCCGTCGCCGCTCTCGTTAAGGGTTGGCGATTTGACGTGCTCCTTATTCCATTTTTGGACCAACGGAACCTCAGCTATTCGCTCAAGCATCTTGATGTAGGTAGCTTTAGCTTCAAGAGCCTCCTTTTCGGAAGCCGTGTTTTCCCCCAAGTAATCAAGCGAGAGTTTGAGCCCCTTGGCCAGAATTGGTTCGCTTGCCATGAGCGCCTCCTCAAGCGTGTCCCCCGCGACAAATCGCCTGACCATCGGCCGGAAGAGAAAAGATTTTCTAACGAGGTATTTAACCGGCGACAGTGCCGTAGTTTTGAGGACGATCGAGCGGGATAGCGACATTGAGTGTTGGCAAGAGTGTACTCCCCGCGTCGAAATTCAAGTCGGCGCGGTACCCTTTAAGGATGGCAAGGGTCACCGTGTGCTTGTCCGTTTATAACGGGGCCGACAAAATTGCCAACGCTCTCCAGTCGGTATTCGACCAAACCTATCGCGATTTCGACGTGCTCGTTTTGGACGACGGAAGTTCTGACAATTCATCGGAGGTTGCCAAACAGTTCGATTGCCGAGTGCTGACTATTCCGAATGGCGGACGCGGCGCGGCACTCAGCCGGATGATGGAAGAAGCTACCGGCGAACTGGTCGCTCTAATTGACCACGACGACATATGGCTGCCTGAAAAGCTTGAGCGACAAATAGAATTGATGGACAGCAGCGGAGCCTCGTTGGTCCACGCGGATTGTTGGTACTTGCATGGGAACGGCGCTGTCGTCGAGCGAAATCTGCATCTACCGGTGAGCGTATGTTCGTTCGACCACATCCTTCCCAGCAACGAAATCATTGCAAGCAGCGCCGTTTTCAGGCGCGAGGAAATCCTAGTTTCAGGAAATTTCGCCGCCGACACATTAAGATGCTGCGATTGGTACGGATGGTTCGTTTTGGCGCCGGGACGCAAATTTGCCCATGTGCCGGAAAAGCTCGTTCGTTACGAAGTACTAGACACCAGCCTGGCCAACGCCGGATACCGCTTCTACGAAGCACAGCACTATCTGCTAACCCAAAAAATACTTCCAAGAATCCACGAACTGTTCGCAGACTTGCCCCAGAGTCAGGCGAACCGATACAAGCGAATCCTAATCGAACGCTCAGGAATCGCCCTATCGTCGATGGCAAGCGCCATGGAAAAGAAAGGCGACAAAAAAGCCGCCAGAAGCCTCCACTACCGAGCCCTAAAAATGGCCCCCAAAGTAATAAGAGTCTGGACTAGAGCCGCTCGCTGCCTGGTTTCATGAATCTTTTTGGTAAGAATTGTCGGTGAAGGATCGCGCCGTGGCTAGTGTTTTCCCGATTGCCCCAAGGGGCTCAAGAGGTGGAGCGAAGGGTTAACCGCTCCGACGGTTTACCCTGGTACAAGCGGTCAGCGTATGATTCCAACCCCAACGCGGGTTGAACTCCAGAAAGCTATCTATCACCGTCGAAACAGTGCGCTAGAACCGCCGATGTGTCGAGCACATGGATCAAATGATCTCGTCCTCGAAATCGAGGTGATCGTCAGCCGTACGGTCCTGCAAGAGTGCGTCGACTTGAATCCTAGATTTGGCCGAAAGGCGCTGCCCTTGGCCCATGAGGCCCTCCAATATCGCCACTCGATCTGCGTGAGATCTCCAAACGCCATCCGATCCCGGGCGCAGTGCAGGACGCGCCGGCTTAACTTCGAACCCCTCTGACGTGCGGGTTACTTCAACAGGAATCCCGGTGTGGAGACCGAGTTCACTCGCAATTTGATCGGGTATGGCCAGGAGGTTCGATTCACGAATGACGCTAGTCATATGCTAATTCTGCGCCGGAAGGAACCCGATCTTGCAAATAGCTAATGGAACACATGCGCGTGTCGTCCAACCAGGCCATTGCTAACCGGAGTTTCCAGTTACGCAGCCCCCGCACAAAGTCCCGCCGCGAACCCGCGCAAGACGTCCTCAAACTCCGCAACCGTCGAGCACTTCGTCAAACGGTCCCGAATCTGGGATGCGCCGTATACGCCCTTAATGTACAACGGGATTTGCCCTCGTAACGACCGGCAACCGCGCATTTCGGCATCCTGAAAACCAGGCAAGCTACGGGCTTCTTCGTAGTTCTCTGCATCCGCCTCGCATGCCACCATCTTCCGAAGATGCTCAAGCGCAACCGCGATCCGGTCGTCCAAGGTAGGTGGTGTGGGCGGACACGACCCATCGATCGCCGCTCGAATATATCCCAAAGCCCAAGGGTTCGAAATCGCCGCACGTCCGACCATGACGCCGTCGCAACCCGTCTCAGACATCATCTTCAGCGCATCCTCAGGAGTCTTGACGTCTCCATTCCCGATAAGCGGAACGGTCACGGCTTCACGCAATTCGGTAATAAGCTTCCAATTTGCCTCGCCCTCAAACCCTTGCTTTGCAAACCGCGCGTGAAGCGTAATCATTTGCGCTCCAACGTCTTGAAAACTCCTCGCCAAATCCGGTGCTGCAAAAAGTGAGTAGTCCCATCCGGCTCGAACCTTGACCGTAACCGGAACCTTAACAGCCTTGACTACGCTGCGAACGATTGAAGCTGCCAATTCAGGATCCTTCAGCAACGCGGCGCCGGAACCAGTCTTGCAAACTTTAGGCACCCAACACCCCATATTGATGTCGACCAGATCGGCGCCCATCTCCTCAGCGATGCGAGCCGTCTCCGCCATGATCTCAGGATCGCCGCCAAAAATCTGAATCCCAAGCGGTCTTTCAGCAGGGTCGATCCGCATTTTTCGAAATGTCTTGACCGCTCCGTAATGAATCGCCATCGCAGAGACAAATTCGGTGAACATCAAGCCAGGCCCGCCGATACGCTTGGCGATCAAGCGAAAAGGAAGGTTAGTAACATCCTCCATCGGCGCCAAAAGCAAAGGGGGATTCACCGATATAGAGCCAATCTTAAAGCCCGGCACACCCAATTCTACCGGTCGTCGCAAAAATCGTTTCCCCCGCTGCGTCCGTTGCGCAACCGCCGCGGTCGCCGCGTTTAGGCCTCATAAGCAAAAGGCACGAAATAGGGTTCTAGGGCATGCTCGGCGCGGGTAAAACCACGCAGGATGTCAAAGAAAACAGTAAACGTCGGATTGATCGGATATCAGTTCATGGGTAAGGCCCACTCGAACGCTTACCGCCAAGTGGGTCGATTCTTCGACTTGCCGGTCAATGTGCATATGCACACTATCTGCGGGCGCAATGAAGCCGCCGTCAAGAAAGCCGCCGACACTTTCGGTTGGACCAACTACGAAACAGATTGGCGAAAAGTGGTCGAGAACCCGGAAATCGACGTAATCGACGTCAGTACTCCCGGCAACACCCACGCCGAAATCGCAATTGCCGCTGCCGAAGCCGGCAAAGCCGTGTTCTGTGAAAAGCCGATCGGTAACACGCTGGAAGAAGCCAAGCGAATGCTGGATGCCGTTCAAAAGGCAGGAGTACCCCACGCCGTCTTCCACAACTATCGAAAGGCTCCCGCAGTTGCCTTAGCAAAGAAGCTTATTCAGGATGGACGTCTCGGCAAAATCTATCATTGGCGAGCTACCTATCTTCAGGACTGGATTGCAGATCCCAACTTTCCTCTCGTATGGCGCCTGCAGAAAGAGATCGCCGGCTCGGGAACCCACGGCGACATTAACGCCCACATCATCGACCTTGGTCGGCATCTGATCGGTGAATTGGATGAAGTAAGCGGATTGCTTCATACGTTCATTAAAGAGCGCCCAATCGCCGGAGAAATCGACGACAAACTCGGAGCCAAAGCCAGCAGTCAAATGGGAAAAGTGACCGTCGACGATGCCGCGATGTTCATTGCCAAATTCAAGAACGGAGCCTTAGGTACATTCGAAGCCAGTCGCTTCGCGGTTGGTCGTAAAAACTACAACAGATTCGAGATCAACGGATCCGGCGGCAGCGTGGTTTTCAATCTCGAAAAGATGAACGAGCTTGAATTCTACGATAACAGCGTTCCCGATGAAACCCACGGCTTCACGCTAATCCAAGCGACGGAAGGCTGCCATCCCTATGCCGGCCACTACTGGCCAGCAGCCCACATCATTGGATACGCGGAAACTTTCGTTAACCTACTGGCTGACGCATTCACAAACATGGAAGCAGGAAAAAGGATCGAACCTGACTTCGTAGACGGCTACGAAAACCAAAGAGTCCTAGACGCCGTAGAGCGAAGCAGCGAAACACGGAGCTGGGTCTCTCTTTAAGGAGCCGCTTCGCTTTGGGAGTCGCGCTACGCGCCGGGAGTCGCTTCGCTCTGAGAAGTCGCGCTTCGCGCTACGGGGAGACGAGAGACTTGGGTTGTACTAGAACCGACTCCTGACTTCTCAGCCGAAGGCGGCTCCCAGAGCGCGAGGCGCGACTCCTCGCCGAAGGCGAAGATTTTCCACATTTTGCCGAACCTGTGGGTGCTACTCGGTAGTCAGATTGACGTACAATGTTTGGGAGGGTCAATATTCGACGTCAGCAAGGAAGATTGTCGTTTCGGAAATAGGCCTGGAGTCCCGAAAGGGACCCCGAATGCATTATGATGAGAGGTGGGTAATTGGTCCCACAAACGAGCCATGGGAAGGCTAAATAAGGGGTTGTTTGGTTTAGTTGCGTTTGGCATGCTGCCTGTGGCGGCATGTGCCCAGACGCCTCCTGCTCAAGCTCCGGCTGCCCAACCGACGCCGCCCGCTCCCGTCAGCCCAACCGTAGCCACAGCAACACCCGCGCCGGCAACAAAAGTTGTAGATATTAGTGGAACACCCGCTTTAGACGTAATCACGTTGAGCGCATTTGGCCCCGGTGTTCCTTTACGCTTTGGAAGCGTCGTTCCCAATTCCGAGATCGTGCAATTGGACGGCAAGGCACTTTATCCAGGCACCGATTACTCCATGGACTACGCGGTTGGAGTCGTGTACTTGATGGTTGCCCAGGCCGCAGGCGAAACGCTTACCGTCGGCTACAGATACAAACCGGGGCCAATGGCTGTTGCACCGGGTTTACAAATTTCCGGTCTGACGCCGTTCCAATATGCCCTGATGCCGGGATCGATAAACATGTTCACGGGTCTGGGTATGACCGAAAGAACATCTGACGGTCGTGTCATGCAGAGCAACTTGTATGGCTGGAATAATTCGCTTAAAGCAGGCGGCGGTCAAATCACAGGATTGTATGTTCTGGGTGATCGGCAGATGTCTAACAACATCTCCGGGTTTGACGCGAATCCATTTGCCCAACCTACCCACTCGGCGATCGGCCCTGGTCAATCACAGTTAGTCGTTCAGGACTATAAGACAAACCTGCTCGGTGGCAATGCCTCATTCGACTATCAAGACGTAAGCAGGGGATTTACTGGCTTTGGAGCGGCTTCGGCTTCAGGTATGGATGCCGACAGCGTCAAGCAACTGCAGGCGGAACGTGGATTTACGCGCACCGGCTTTGCCTTGAGCGACATGAGAGTGGGTGGCCTATACATCAGCGACTCCTATCGCGAGGTCAAAGATGGATCGAGTGGTATTTCGTGGAGCACGCTTGGAATGTCCGGAGGCGGATTTAAGTTCAACTACGGCACTCAAATGGTGGATAGCCATTTCAACCGTTTTAAAGATCTGGGCGAGAGTAACAAGGACCAGTTGGGCAAAGAGTCCGGCATTGGGCGTTCGTATATGTACGGCGAATATGCCCAGAAGTTTGCCACCCTGAGCTATAGCAATCAGAGAATCATCGATTCCGTCTCGCAGAGAGAAGTCCTTCAACAAAAGGTTGCTATTAATTCGGACAAATACAAATTCAACATGGGTAAGGAAAACGTCGATCCCGGCTTTATGCGGTTCGACAGTATCCTGGCCACCGAAAAAACGCAATTTGGTCGAGAAGCAGGCACAAAGCGAGAGTGGCTCGCACTTCAGTCCACTGCGCTTGGAAATACCACGCCGTTCAATTACGATCAAATAGCGATTCAATCGGCCGGCGCCCAATACAAAGCACAAGATATTGGGGTCACCTCAAAAACTTGGAGCCTTCAGCACGTAGATCGGAAGGTAGATCCTCTGTTCATGTCAGTAGGAACTCAATCCGATGCCGATATTGACTCGAACGTCAAAACCGTCGCCGCGATGTACGGAACCGATATCAAGCCAACTCCGAACGATCGCGCCGAGTGGATCGGCACTCATGGACTTGACCGCAAATACGACGGTTTTTCAAGCACCAGTCTAATCAAGGGTTGGAACGTAAGCGCCAGCGAGTTGAGCCTCAAGGGATTGACCGACGGCGGCAAAGTCGACACGTTCGGAATCTCCAGCAAGAACGTGCTGCTCTCATATCGCCATGAAAATCTTGGCGCACAATTCGATGAAGTCACTACGATGATGGACCTCGAAAAGGCGCGTCTCGGCCTACTCCCAGGTTTGGATCGCACCGATATCGATCTGCAGGTGACTTCTGGCAAGCGTAAATTTGATGCCGCAGCTCTTACGGGATCAACGACAACCGGCACATTCGAGCGCGGAACGTTGACCTACGACGACCCCAATCTAAGTATCCAAGGCGGAGCTCGAAGCGTCTCCGGTGGCTTTAGGGATTCGGCTAGTTTGATCGATCCTGGTAAGGACGTTCTCGGCCAACTTCAGGGATTTAACGAGGGAGATATCAAAGTTAAGTGGCAGCTAATGCCAAACATGACTCTTAACTCGGTGGCTCAAAACGCATACGACCCGGAAACGAACAACACGTGGCGAACTCGCAATAACATCCTCGATTGGAGCCCGGACAAATCAACGCAAGTCAATATAACGGACCTCGACCAAAAGAGCACGATTCCGATGTTCACAATGTTCGACGATTCTGTCGAGAAGATGTCCGTGACTAAGAACCTGGGGCGATACGGAGTTCTTAAGCTCCTAGAGGAGCAAGACAGCTTTACCGGCTTGGATGCTCGTCTGTTAAGCCAAAAGCGGGACTACTTAAGCTATGAGGCAAAGATAGATCCAACCATCGGGTTCAAAACTGAGCAGACACTTACGCACTACGCGGATGGCACCGAAGAGAATATTAACTCCAACACCCTGAGCAAGGACCTGTCAAAGCGGGCTGGAGTTTCGGTGAACGATACCGAACGGAATGTACAAGGCGTTACTCAAGAGCAGCACACGGGTTACGGCTTTTGGTACGACCTGGGCGGCGGAGTCAAGGTTAGCTACGGATACGCCAAAGCCGATCTGCCAGAAGATCAAGGTACATCGAATTCGTCGTTGACAATTGGTAAAGCACCGGCCGCCGGACAGCCGCCAAACACGGTTCAGCCCGGCCAAATTGGAAATGTTGTGTTGGGCGCTGGATATTTTTCAAACCAGTGGGAAACCGGAGATCGGACTCAAACAAACGGGAATATCGCCTTATCGAACGCGAAACCGTTCAACCTCGGTTCGCTTCATGAGATCAAATTTGCCCTGAATCTTGACACCGCGACCGACCATGCAACCATGCTCCACGAAAATAAGCTAGTGGGAGCTTCCGGCAAGATCGGGACAAACTCGATTGGCTATGAATATAAGAGCCAGATGGATCCAACCGGATTGAGAGCCATCGATCGAACCGTCAAGCTTGCGACTGACCCATCTGACAAGAAGATGTTGAACGCGATCGTTTCGTACAAGGATCGAACGACGACTACGGATCAAACAATTCTTATCCGAGATTACAGCTTGATGTTCCGGCCGGTTAAGAATTTCCTTCTCACCAACCAACTTCAAACCAACCCCGAAGTCGCGAACACGAACGTCTTGCTGGGATCGGTTCCTCAAGCTGCAAGCAGCAACAAATGGAGCCTGGACTATAAGCAAGGGCCAAACCTCACGATGGGTGGCAGCTACGTGGAATTGAGAAACGGCTTAACCAATTCTCTCTCTCGCACCGCCGGCGTGAATGCAAAGCTTTGGGAAAAGGGCGGCTCCCCTGTGACCCTGTTTTACGGCCTTGAAGAAGCCGATTCCGCCAATCTGTATCGAACAACTATCCGATACAGCATCGAATACGACCAGAAGCCTGCATCCAACCAGATGTTCAGCTTGCTGCTAGGCAGCTTGAGTTATGAGCACACCGTTCCGATGGGTGCGACGGCAAACAGCCTAACACTTCGAATCAACTACCAATACAGCTTCTAAGAAGGTAAAACCCTTTTCGATGAACTTGGTACCGTTTGGCGGCTGGCAGCGCAACGTAAAAATCGTCTGCAACGACATCGAAATGATCGTAACCCTCGAGGTTGGTCCTCGAGTAATTTTCTATGGATTTGCCGGGGGCCCAAACATGTTCGCCGTGCATTCGAAAGATGCCGGTCATGTGGGAGGTACCGATTTCCATTCCTACGGCGGACATCGCCTCTGGATAGCCCCGGAGGAGCCCTTGCGCACCCTGAGGCCGGACAATGTGCCGGTCGAATATGTTGAGGACGCCGGATGCCATGTCTTTACGGCTCCTTCCGATGAGTTCCACATTCAAAAACAGATTCGCATCATGGCTGACCCCGTCAATTGCCGGTTTGTTCTGACGCACCGCCTTTACAACCACGGTGCGTATCCGGTCGATTTAGCCGCCTGGGCGCCGACTCAGTGCAGCGGGGGCGTGGTGCTGTTTCCGCAACCGCCATTTCAATCCCACGACGAGCGACTGTTACCAACCCGCCCCGTTATCATGTGGGGCTACACCAAGTTCCAAGATCCCCGTTGGACCTGGGGAGACCGGGTCGTCCGCCTTCGCCACGACGATCAAATGGGGCCCCAGAAGGTTGGCGCTTTAGTCGAGCAGGGCTATGCTGCTTGTGTCAACAATGGTAGCGTCTTTCTAAAAAGATTCCCGTTCCAGCCAGGAGCGGTTTATCCCGATTTTAACAGCAACTTCGAAGCTTTCACCCGCCAGGACATGCTGGAAATCGAAACCCTAGGCCCAATGGTCACCGTCCCATGCGGCCAATACATCGAGCACCAAGAAACCTGGTACCTAGTACCAAACCAACAGATCCCAGAGGAAGAAAACGAATGCGCCGACTGGCTGTCCAGTCTTGCGGCCACAAGGCCCCTGTAGTTCCAAAGGAAGCCTCGGATGCCTCCGCTGCGAAGCGGCTTGCCGCGCAGCCGTGGAGGCTTTCATACAGGCAGCGTAGTTGAAGCAGCCCAATACAGCCTTATGGGTGTCGCTTATTCGTCAGAGGCATCGGCCAAGGACCGTAGATCATGAGGTTGCGCCGCTGAACACGTGTGATGGTTGGGTTCACGGTCCGAAGATGCCCTGTAACCGTCAAAATGAACGTCCCCTCATCGTGTCGCCCTTCGCCATCCTTCATGAATTTAGGTCCGTTTGAATTCGGAAAAGCAAGCCGCGTCACGAATTTTGACATGTCCGAACCGTCGAAGTTGTCGGTGTCCCAACCGACAACCATCCCATCGTAAGGCATCGGGTTGCCACCGGAATCCTTGAAGGGAATGGGATCATAAGTATTGAGCGCGCCGCGATTGCTCGTTTCCGCGATAAGAACTGCCTCGTCGGGATCGTCAACCAGCGACCGGCTAAATCCGCTAAGCGGCGCGAACATCCCGTAGCTCAAAGGGAATGAGCCCTTCACAGTCCGTGGATCTTGAGACCTGCTTAACTCCGTCGGATCGGCGGAAGGACATACAAATGAAGCCCTTGGATTCATGTACTCCCGAAGGTCGCTCGCCCACGTGTAAGGCGCTCCTGAAGCCTGCAAAGCAGGCTCATCGGCAGGGCCCGAATCAAATATAGGTGGGAACTTCTCTTCGTTTTGGATCGCGTACTGGTTGATCGAGTCCATGATCGACTTCATGTTCTGAATGCAAATCGATTTTTGGCTGCGCCGCTGCAAAACGCGGAAGACTGGATAGGAGCAAATTGCTAAAAGGACAAGCGCGACTCCAACGATCTTAACGTCTTTTCGCGTGACGTAAGCGGTTCCTGCCCTCGATTCCCCTTCCGGTGCATTTGGATCGTAGTTTTCGTCATATCTCAATTGCTCTCACCGCCGGCTGGGTGGTCACCTGGCAGTAGCGCATCAATTAGCTTGTACTGAGCAAGTACGGAATCCAAATGCTTCTTGTCGAGTTTAAGATAACTGCCCCGACCGTCTACAACCGGAACCTGTCCCCAATCGATATTCTCAGCTGGCACACCGCGCGCAAATTGAGCAATCGAAGCAATTTCGTCAGAGTTCAAGGCCCCGCCAAGCACGCCTTCACCCTTTTCGACTAGCTGCGGCAACTTAATCCAGTTCTTTTTGGCCTGCTCTTTGAACGCAAGAAGGAACTGCTTCTGTCGCTGTTGCCGAACCAAGTCGCTATCTGCGTGACGGAATCGCACAAAGCACATAGCGTTATAACCATCTAGCACCTGGGCGCCGGCTTTGATATTAATGAAGAGTCCGCCTGCCTTGTCGGTGTACTTCAAAGGCTTATCTACTGTGATTGGCACCCCGCCAATTAGATTCACTACATCTTGAAACGCATCGAAGTCCAGCGTTATGACTCGATCGATCTTGACCCCTGGAAGCAGATACTCGACGGCTTTTTGTGTGAGTTCGGCCTCATGGCCCTTCTTTGCGATCTCGTGATATGCGTTGATCTTCCAAGTTTTGACATTTCGGAGATCGTCTTCTATCAGGTCCTTGCCATCCGGATATTTGCATTCGGTGTCGCGCGGAATGGAAACGCCAGTGATGATGTTCTTGTCGAAGTCAAGTCTCGCAATCAGCATCATGTCCGAGCGAGCTTGCTTTTTTAAGACCTTCTTCCCGCCAACGGAAAGATCCTCGTCGCAACCAAGCACTAAAAGCGTCAGTGAATTGGAGTGAAAGGTCTCCTTTGGTGGCTTCGGACTAAAGAGAATCGTCCAAGTAGCCTTGCTTTGATGCAGCCACCCCAGCGCCGATCCGGCAGTCAAGGCAACTAACAGGAGCAGGGTATAGGCCACTCCACCGACCAATCTGCGTGCGAGAGACGGCTGTTGCGACTTTTTCCTCATAAGCGTTTTAGCGTCCCCATTATGGCAGACCCCATTTTCAACGCGTTTAGGCGACTATCAGTTCCTATCACAGGACACAGTGTGGCATTGTCAACCTGAACGTCGATCCGCAACCCAACACGCTGTCGATACTGACCTTTGCGTCGTGAGTAGCAGCGAGTTCCAGAACGATCTTCATGCCCCATCCTGAACCGCTTGCCTTGTCCCATTGGCTGCGTGCAGTTCCGCTTAGAATTCGTTCGGCCACTTCTGGCGACATTCCGGGCCCAGTGTCTTGCACTTCGATGATATGCTGCTCGTTCGCGAATCGGTATCGAACGATGACCTCGCCGTAAGTAGATAAATCGTCCTCATCCTCTTCCGAGGCTACCGGCACCCAGTTGTTTGGAATGGTCTCCTTCACAGCCTTGATTGCGTTGCCGACCAAGTTTTGAACCATCCGAAAGATATAAAGCTCATCGTGAAGCGTCTCGGGACCGTCTTTTTGAATATCGTATTTTAAGAGCACGTGGCTTGCACGCGAATCCGAGCTTAGGAATGCGGCGCTAGTTTCAATCGTCTCGCCCAGGGCTCCCATTCGCTTATTTGGACGCAGTGCCCTGCCCGCGGAAAGATCTGAAATTAGCCGCGAGTAACCAACAATCCGATCAACCGAACTCTTAAGGTCGCAGATCATTGGATCCAGCGTTTCAACGTAGGACTTGACCGCATCATTTTGCTCCTGAATTTCCAGTTGCTGCCTCAATCCCATCATGGCGATGTCGCTCGATCCCAACGTGGCATGCAGGCTGGCGGCTAGGTTCCCGATGTCGTGACTGACCTTGCCCATACCAAGTAGGGTGGAAGCTCTTGCACTTTCCTCGGTGAGTCGATAGTTCAAATAGGCCATTGTCGCCACGGCGGCAATGATGTCTAGCACAGCAACGTCGGTTTCGTTGAAGCTCCCTTCATTCTTGTTGAGTAGCTGTACGACTCCGATCGGAGTCTCATCCTCCATCATCAATGGCGTAGCAACCATCGTTAAGACCGGTACGCCGGTTGCTTTCTCAAAGGAATTCCATTCTGCTTCCGGTTTTGGTTCGAATTCGCGAGTAATGGTCTGTCTGGTCTGAAATGCCTTGCCGGCCGTGCCAAAGTCCTCGGCAATATCCTTGGACGGAAGCTTGTCCGCAATATTCTCGGGAAGCACATGCTGAAACCGGAGGCGATGGCTTGAAGGCTCGTGTAGGTAGATTGTGCCGCCCGTTGCTCCCGCCGCTTCCACGCAAATCGCCAATACGTCCATCATCAGTAGGTTAAAGTTCCCACTGCTGGCCAGTTTGCGGGTGGCAATCTGTACGGCTCGAATGAGCTGGTCGTTGGTCGTCATGCGCTCTCAGAGTGTACTTGAGCGACGTCCGCCCAAAAGAAACCCCCCGTCAAAAAGACCACCAACCAAACCCCGATGTTCCGGAGGTCCTAGGCCCACTACCACAGGAGGCAGGAGGCAGGAGGCAGGAGGCAGGAGACAAACCCGACTCCTGATTCCTAAGATTCGTCTAAGCGAATCTTCCTCAGCCGAGCCTCAAACCCCCGATCAGTAGGCTCGTAATAAACTCGTCCAACCAGCGCGTCGGGGAAATTCTGTTGCTCCACAACCCCGCCTTCAAAGTCGTGGGCATATCGATATCCTTTCCCATAGCCAAGATCCTTCATAAGTCCGGTTGGGGCGTTGCGCAGGTGAAGCGGAACTGGGTCGTTTCGGGTCTCTTGAACGTCGGCCATCGCCATTCCCCATGCCGTGTAAATGGCGTTACTCTTCGGCGATGCCGCCAAATAAGCCACTGCTTCCGCCAAAGCCAAAGTACCCTCAGGGACTCCAATAAAGTGAAGTGCCTGCTGAGCCGCCATGCAGAGGGGAAGCGCCCGTGGGTCGGCCAGCCCGATATCCTCAGTTGCCATGCGCACAATCCGACGAGCCAAATACATCGGATCCTCGCCCCCATCCAGCATCCTTGCAAGCCAATAGAGCGAGGCATCAACATCGCTGCCCCGAACACTCTTGTGAAGCGCCGAGATCAAATCGAAGTGCATTTCGCCATTCTTGTCGTAAAGAACGGCCCGCCGTTGAACGGCATTGGTAACAGTTTCCAGATCGATCATAAGCTCAGCCCCGGGCTCCGGTTGCTTTGCTTCCGCGACTGCGACCGTCAAATCAAGCATGTTTAGGGCGGATCGGGCGTCACCATTGGCAAAGTTGACAATAGCCCTGTCGGCATCGTCGACAAACCAGATCTTCTTGCGCCCAAAACCACGATCGGAATCCGATAGGGCGCGCTGAACCTCTTCAGCAATCTCAGAATCGCTTAATGCATTAAGCACATAGACCCTTGATC
>Ga0206823_1110_pt1 | contig 20744 bp, 20 predicted proteins | sample Alteio_BWOrgCont_81_FD_152868 | JGI IMG/M metagenome (GOLD analysis project Ga0206823, IMG submission 152868) | Enriched cells from forest soil in Barre Woods Harvard Forest LTER site, Petersham, Massachusetts, United States -... | ecosystem: Environmental > Terrestrial > Soil > Temperate forest >...
CAGAATTGGAATCAGGAAGCCAGATACAGCGTATGGGATGTAACTAGCGCAACAAGTTTGTTTAATGCGATTTCCGATCCGGAAAATGGAGTACTTCAATGGTTAAAGACACATTATTAGACTCTCACATCGCAGCCGGTAAAATATTGCTCCAAGAACTGGATGCGCGTGAATTTAATATCACCACCGCCATGTGGTTTTATTATCCGGATTTTGAGGAATGGAAGCTGCTGCTATTTTCCCCGCAATTCGATGAGATTGGGCAAAGAGAATCGTATACGAAGATATCGGAAATTATTACAGACCTTGGTCAGAAAGTCGGTATGATTTCTTTGATGGCTATAAAATTGATTTTCAAAAATGATCCATTATTAAAGCTGTTTAAGAATATAATTCATATAGAAGGTATTTCTACCGTACGCATGACCTCAAATTACCTCAACGGAATTTATGTTGATGATGCCGTGATTTATAGAAATATAATAGCAAAATGACTTCGTATGTCATAATCTCTAAAGATTATGGATGACATTTTCGCTAACATTACCTTCAACCCCGAAGGCCTAATCCCGGTAATCGCCCAGCAATATGATACCGGCGAGGTTCTGATGCTGGCTTGGATGAACAGGGAGGCCTTAGAAGAGACCATCAAAAAAAATCGCATGTGCTATTGGTCGCGTTCTAGGCAGGCGCTTTGGTATAAGGGTGAAACATCTGGGCAAGTGCAGCATTTGAAAGAGCTGATTTTAGATTGCGATTTTGATTCCATTCTCGCGCTGGTGGACCAGGAGGGCGTTGCCTGCCATACCGGGCGCAGAAGTTGTTTCTTTAATGCGCTGGAAGATGGAAAAATAAAAATCAATAAGCGCCAGGTAATCCAGCCGGAAAAACTTTATCCGCCGCGATGAAAAAATTACTGGCCGCCGCATTCTGTCTGCTTATTGCATTTGACTGCCGGGCGGCAGGGCAAGAGGAAAAAGAGTTCCAATCAATAAGTATAATGGCCACCACCAGCCTAACTGAGGTGATGAGTGAGATTATCGAGAATTATGCCCGGCAGAAGGATTTAACCGTCAGCGCCATCTATGATTCCCCGGCGGAACTGGAGAGAAGGATAAAAGAGGGCGAGCGCGCGGATATCTTCATTTCTGAAAATCCGCGTTGGATAAATGATTTGAAGCAACTCGGCGTTATCGATGTTTATAGTATTTCCGGGATTGCCGGGAACCGGCTGGCGCTGGTTGCGGATGCCGAGGATAAGTGGACAGCACCTGAGCAGCCGACGAAGATTTTGCTGGAAAAGTTAACGTCCCGGCTTTTTGTCATGGTGGATTATAATACTGATCCGCTTGGTATCTATGCGAAAATAACCTTGGAGAAGCTTGGGCTATTCGAGAAAGCGAAATCCATGATTGTCCGCGCCGCTAATTCCACCAACGCCATTTACCTTATAACCAAGGAAAATACCCCGGGAATCGTTTATTATACCGATGCTTATAATAACCCCGAGGTGAAAACTCTCTCTACAATTTCGGAAGAATTATCAGGCCGGATAACTTATGACGCCGCGGTGGTGGCGGGGGATAATATGGTTGATGCCAGGGCATTCCTGGAATATCTGAAAGGCCCGGAATCGCAGGGGTTATTCCGGAAATATGGGTTTATTGTGTTTTGAAAATGCCAAAAATTTCACAAAACTTTAATATTTCGGGATATAATGGCGGAGTATAACTATAAGGAGAGGATTCTCGCATGAAAAAATTTTCCGTGCCTTGTGATTTCGGCGGCACTAAAGCGCCGTTTGATTTCTATATCGGCGACCCGAAGCCGGGAAATCATCCATTGCAGAACCAGGCTTCCTGGCTTTCCACTAACCGTGGCGGCACAGTGCCGACCGAAGTTATGGAATCCTTCAGCAAAATATTAAAACTCGCCGAGGAAAACGGCGTTTCTTTCGAGGAACTTTGCGCTTATGCGATGGAATCAGGCGAAGGGAATGCGTCATCTTAAAGGGCAATTCTTAATTTATAGAGGATAATTTATGGCTTACGCACCGCAAAATAATCCCATGGGCGCATTTCGCAAAGAGCTTGCGGCATTTGATAATTTGATAAAAAATGTTAAAGAGGATATTGATGCAACGGCCCTGCAGCTGGAAAAAAATGGCAATGACAGCGAACTGAAGAAAAAGCTTAAAAGCAGAAAGGGCTTTTATGATGCCATGGTGCAATATCGGGAAGAATGTAAGGAATTGGCCGAAACTACGCCTGAAGTAATTCATGAACGGGAGAAATTCGAAAACAATTGGCCGCATTTACATTGGCTTTTAACCAATGTCGGCGAGGTTGCATCGCGCGTCAAAAAAGGCGGCGGAATAAACGAGAAGGGCCTTGATCTCCTAGTTGAATTCTGGAAAGCTATACAAGAGATAAAACTTGCCTATGTGAAAGGCTTACTTGGTAATGAAGCACTCGCGCATGAGATAAAGGTTATTAATCCCCTCACAAGTAATGTCAGAGCTCTTACCTCTCATCATAGTAGGAGTAACAAACCTGATAATAAAGGAAGTCCTGATCAAAATAATTCTGGTAGAATACACCATGATGAAGGTCACCTTAAAGGTGACCTTGATAAGGGTAAACCTGACGGGCCTAACAAAACAACACATAGAGGCCCTTCTTCAAGAGGAAAAGTCTAATAATCTGTGCAAAAATTCGATACTGCAATTATCGGTGGCGGCATGGTTGGCCTTACTATGGCCATTATCCTCGCACGTGCCAGGCTTAAAATCGCAGTTATCGATAGCGCCGATCTCAATAAAACCGGCACGAAGGAATTCGATGGGCGGGTGAGCGCCATTACTCTTGCTTCCCGGCATATCCTGGAAAATAACGGCATTTGGAAATATCTTGCCGAAGAGGCCGAGCCGATAAATCATATACGCATATCCGATAGCGATTCGCATATGTTTCTTGATTACGATGCAAAGCTTATCGGCGATGAACCTATGGGGCATATTGTCGAAAACCGTTATATCCGCCGGGCGCTGTTTGCCGCGGCAGCGGAACATTCGAACCTGGAAATATTCGCCCCGGCAATATATGAGAAAGTCGCTTATAATTCCTCGCATGTTGAAATCTCCCTGGCCGGCCATTTACTAAAAGCCAAACTCCTCATCGCCGCCGATGGCAAGAAATCAAAAATCGCGGCAGGAGCCGGAATAAAGCCGTTAATATGGGATTACGGGCAGGATGGCATAGTCTGCACCGTCCGCCATGAAAAGCCGCATGGGCAAACTGCCTGCGAAAGGTTCCTCCCCGCCGGGCCGTTTGCCATATTGCCGATGAAAGGCGGCTATCATTCGTCATTGGTATGGACGGAAAAAAGAATGCTCACGCCGTTTTTCATGAAAATGGACAGGATGGCGCTAACCGCGGAAGTAAAAAAACGCTTCGGTAGTTATCTGGGGGAATTGGAAGTGCTGGAACCGAGATTCAGTTTCCCGCTTTCGCTTTATCACGCTGAGCGTTATATCGACCACCGCCTGGCGCTGATTGGCGATGCCGCGCATTCGATTCATCCGGTGGCTGGGCAAGGCTTAAATCTCGGAATCCGTGATGCCGCGGTGCTTGGAGAATTAATCGCAAAACAGCAAAGCCTCGGCCTCGATACCGGCAGCCTGCTGATGCTGGAGAAATATCAGAATTTGCGCAAAGCGGATAACCTGCTGATGATGAGCGTAACCGATGGCTTAAACCACCTCTTCTCCAACAACATCACCCCAATTAAGCTAGCCCGCCGTTTTGGCATGTCCGCCGTCAATAAGATGCCGCCAGTGAAGAAGTTTTTTATGCTACATGCGGTCGGTAAGGGTGGAATCTGGAAAGATGGAATCTAGAATGTTGGAATTCCAATTTTCCAGATTCCAGCATTCCGGATTCTACAATCCCCTTGCCTCATCGGGCAGCATAACCGGAATTCCATCTACTATCTTATAGGCGAGCCTTGCGCTTTCGCTGATAAGCTCCTCCGTCTCCGCATCATAGCGAAGCGGCCCCTTGGTTACCGGGCACACCAGAATTTCCAGCAATTTCGGGTCGATTTTTTTGTTATTATCCGGCATAATAGCAGTTATTATAAAAGACTCTTGCAAAGTTGGATAGTTTTTCTATTATCCTGCTTCTCTTAAATATCTCAAGCGGGCGTAGCTCAGGGGTAGAGTGCAACCTTGCCAAGGTTGATGTCGAGAGTTCGAATCTCTTCGCCCGCTCCATTTTCTTTTTGTAATTCAATAAATTAATGGTGGCACCAATATGGTAAATCAGTTCTCCGCTGATGACACATGGAGGTGATCCGGAAGTTAAACCTTGGCTTCAGATAATATAAAACTAATAGCGGTGCTCTATTATAACCGGCCGTTCCACAACCGGCCTTTCAACTTCCACTCTTCTTTCGCGTGGGCGCTCTTCTTCGAATATGCAGCCTGATAGTGAATTACAGAGAATAATGGCGCCGAGGAATATTATAATTTTTTTCATATTTATACCCTGTTGATAATGCTTTGGAAAATAAAGCATGCCATATAAAGAGGATATATGTTTTTCAAAATGCCTTACATCGACAGCGGTTTATTTACCGGAATTTTTTCCCCATTTGCGCCAATTTTATATATTTCGGCATTGGCATTCGCGCCGATATCCTTGCCGGTTCTGGCGTAGATTACTCTGCGGATATTATCTTCCGACAGGTTTTCCTTGCCCACATATACCGGTTCCATATTCGCCGTATCGACTTTTCCCTTGAATTCGCTGGTTTGCCCGGGTGGTAAATATATAGTGCCGTTAGAGAAATCCACCGCATAAGCGATAACGCCCGGAACCAGGAAAAATAGCAGCCCGATACCGTCTAAAAGAGCAATTTGCAGATCAACCTTGCCGTCTTTCTGCCCCTTTCTTTCCGGGCGGAATATGGTGCCGCAGGCAGTTGTTTCAACCAGCAAACCGGCAATGAATAAAGCAAAAATAAAATTCCGCATCTGATTCTCCTAAATTATTTATAGCCATATAATAGCCTAACTTTATCATCATCATTAGTGGAAACCATATCATTTTTCAAGGCCACTACTTATGCCCGGGCCTGTTTTAAGTTTTATAGTTTTATCCATACATAATTCGGTTCCTGCCCTAATGGCAGTTATTGACGAATATTGCCATTCGCCGTACAATAACAGTTAAGGAAATCCATTTTGAAAGGATGCTATATGAGTTGTAGTTTGAATATTCAATTAACCAATGAACTTCGCCGCTATATTAATGAGCGGGCAAGCGATGATGATGTATATTCAACACCGAGCGAATATATTCGAGACTTAATTCGCCGGGATATGGAAGAACGGGGCATAGTTCGGCATGTGATGGAGGGGTTGAATGATTTCAAGAATGGCCAATTTTCTTCCAAATCCATTCCCGATTTCAAGAGCAAAAAATAAGATAAGCTTGTGTCCCATAAGCATTATACCCTCACAAAAAGAGCTGAGAAAGATTTGGCTGAACTTGTAAATTGGTCTCTTACCCGCTGGGGTAATGATTTGACTGACAAATATCTCGATGATATTCACAATGGAGTAGAATGGATTGCTAAAAATCAAAATAGTATAGGCTCACGCCCCAGCCTAATGGCTGGTAGCGGATTATCCGTTTATCCCATCCGGGAACATTATGTAATTTTCTATCCTGTTGCTAAAGCGCATATCATTATCATCGCCATTATGCGGCAAGGACGCGACATTCCGGATATCTTAAGAAAAAGCAGCGTTCACATAGAACGCGAATTAAAGGTAATCATAGGTAAAATTAAGTGCGGCAAAATAGTTCTAAGCAGGAAAAAAGGTAACGGCATATAGAGAAAAAATCCGTTCCTAGCAGGATTATGCAAGGCTGCTTACCTAAGCCGCTTTTTTCTTCTTCATGGCTTTGGCGAAATCGTTTACCGGCATGGGGCGGCCGAGGAAGAAGCCTTGTAGGGCATCGCAATTGCGGCTTTGCAGGAATTTTAATTGCTCGGCGGTTTCCACGCCCTCGGCGGCGACTTCCAGGTTGATGTTGTGCGCTAAATCTATCACCGCGCTGGCAATTGCCGCTTCATCGACATCGGTTGCGATATGGCGGATTAATGATTTATCGATTTTCAATATATCCACCGGCAATTGGCGCAAATGGGCGATTGAGGAATAGCCGGTGCCGAAATCATCTACGCTGATTTTGATGCCTTTTTTGCGCAGTCTTTTTAGGGTATCGCGGCAGCGATCGATGTTTTTAAGCAAACTGGTCTCGGTGATTTCAAGCTCAAGCGATTCGGGGGGAAATTTGCACGACTCTAATATATTGAATACTTTCTCGGCGAAATCTTTTTCCTTCAATTGCTGCGGCGACACATTCACTGAAATAAGGAGCGGCGCCAAGCCTTCTTTTTGCCAGGCATGGCCCTGGCGACAGGCGGTTTTCAGAACCCATATCCCGATTTCCTGAATAAGCGGGCTTCTTTCCGCAATCGGGATGAATATATTCGGGCCGACATTGCCTTTCTCCGGGTGCGTCCAGCGGATTAAGGCCTCGGCGCCAATGATGCGCGAAGCCGCCATGTTAAATTTTGGCTGGAAATGTAAATACATCTCGCCGCGCTTCAATGCGCCGCTTAAATCTTTTTCCAGCTCCGCCAGCTCCATGGTTTGGCGGTTTAATTCCGGCGTAAAGAACTGGCAGGCATTTTTTCCTTCTTTTTTCGCCAGATATAGCGCCGCATCGGCATTCTTGATTAACTGCACCGCGTCCTGGCCGCAGGAAGGATAGGAATCGATGCCGATGCTTACGGTTATTTTAACTTCCTGGTTTTCCACTGTGATGGGTTGACGCATGCTGGCCAGCAATTTATTAGCTACGATGGCAGCATCTTGTGGGTCGTGTAAATCCTCCAGGATCACGGCAAATTCATCGCCACCGATGCGCGCTATATGGTCACTTTCGCGCAGGATGGATTTAAATCTCGCCGATATTTCCTTTAGGAAAAGATCCCCGGCCTGGTGCCCGTAAGTGTCGTTGATTGATTTGAAGCCATCGAGATCAATCAGTAGCAGCGCCATATTCTGGCTATTGCGGTGCGCCCGCGCTATAGCGCCTTGCAGCGCTTCATGGAAAACTGCGCGGTTGGCAAGGCCGGTCAGCGCATCATGCTGCGCCAGCTTCTGCAATTCCTTGTTACGTTCTTCCAATTCCTTGGCGTAATATTCCAGCTCTTTCTGCTGGCTCTCATTTTTCTTAACCAGATTTTTGGTAAATAGCGCGCTTTCAGTGATATTGGGAAGAAGCTCTAGGAAAACCTGGTTGACGTCTTTCACCAGGTAATCCGCCACGCCGAGCTTAAATGCCTCGATGACGATTTTTTCATTCCCCGCGCCAGTCAGCATTATGATGGGGGTGAAATTATTTTTTTCCTTTAGTTCCCTTATAATCTGGCAACCATCCATATCAGGCAGCTGATAATCGGCGATTACCAAATCATGAATGGAAGCATCATATTTATCCAGGCCTTTCCTGCCGCTATCGGCCAATTCGATAAGATAGCCATAGGTTTCGAGCCTTTTGCGTACCAGATAAGCTATCCCCGCATCATCCTCAATATAGAGAATCGCTGTTTTTGCCAGTACCGTCATTTTCTTTTCTCCAAAGTAAAAAGACCTCCTTTAAGTGCAGATTCGGCATTTTCGAATCTATAATAAATGTGGTTTTAAACCCCATTTCAGGTTGAGCAGATATTTGTAATTTAAGCTATAAGTTGTTTATCTCCGCAAATCAAGCATCCAATTAAAATCATGCATTACGCAGCAAAGCATAGCCCTCGCCTTCGGGGGAAAGTTGCAAAGTTCTTACTCCTTCAATAATGGTTTTCAGTTTACCGAAATCTGCCGGTTTAGTTAAGTATCCCGCCGTTCCCAGCATTTTTGCCCTTTCCACATCTTTATCGTAAATTGAGGTAGTGCACATTACTACCGCAGTACGCTTTAAATTCTCATTAGTGCGCATCTCTTCCAGTAGTTCGAACCCGTCCATTCCGGGCATATTGACATCGAGCAGCATTAAATCGACAGGATTATTTTTCTCCATTCCGTCGCGCAATTTGCCGAGCGCTTCCCGGCCATCGCTTGCCGTCAGCAGGTTGCAATGCAGATGCGCATTTTTCACCAGCAGAATGCGGGAGAGCACTATATCGGCGGGGTTATCATCCACTAGCATGATGCTGGCCAGGGATTTATCATTTGTGCCGGATGGCTTCTCGCTAAGGCTCGCGTTTGCCGGCGCATTATCCTTATCTACTGCCATTGGAGTGGGTTTTGGCAAAGTAAACAGGAATGTTGCACCGCTGCCCGGAGTAGATTCGCACCAGATTTTTCCGCCCTGAATTTCCACGATTTTTCGGCAAGTGGCAAGCCCAAGGCCGGAACCATGTTCCTCATAACGGGTGAAGCGTTTGAACGGCTCAAAAATTTTCTCCAGATATTCGCGCGCAATGCCGGGGCCGTTATCGGTAACCTTGAACAGGAAATGCTCCGCTTCTTCTTCCAGGCCGATATGAATGGTAACCGGTGCGTCGCTATAGCGAATGGCATTCGTCAGCAGGTTCTGCATCACCTGGATAAGCTGTGCTTTATTGACGTAAATTTCCGGTAGGGGAACACTGGTGATAGTTGCTTTTCTTTCGGTTATAAGCTCTTGCAGATTATCCTCCGCCTCGCTAAGCACTGTGGCGGCATTGCATAATTCCTTGTTTATATGCTCATCGGGCGCTTCCAGCCGGGTGTAAAAATATACGGTGTCGATTAGCGCGCTCATGCGGTCGGCGGCGCTTTGAATATAATTGAAATAGCCGGTTGTCGTTTCGGATAATTTTTCATGATTGCTGATTAAATTTAAGAATGAGCGGATGGTGTGTATGGGCTCTTTCAAATCATGGGCGAGTGCGCGGGTGAAAACTTCCAGTGAGACGCGCTGTTCGTGGATACGCTTCTGCAAGGCGCAATTCTCCATAGCGGTTAAAATCACGCGCTCCAATGATTCCGGCGAGATTGTCGCCTTGGAAATATAATTCTGCGCGCCTTCCTGCATGGCGGTGACAGCCACCGCTTCATTGCCCTGGCCGGTCAGCATTACCACCGGAATGAACGGATGCTTCACCCGGATGCGCTTCAGCACTTCCACGCCATTACGGCCCGGCATTGAATAATCAAGCAGGATACAAGCGGGCTTTGCCTGGGGAATGCGCGAGATGCCTTCTTCGCCATCGGCGGCCTCGGTAATATTATAACTCGCTATCGCACTTTTCTGCATGGCGCGGCGATATAATAGCCGGTCATCCTCGCTATCATCGATGACTAATATGTTTATCGGCTCAGTCATGTTTTTCATCTTTCGGCAGCAGGGCGATTTCGAACCAATATTCTTTGATGCGTTTTATGGCATCGATCAAGCCGTCGAAACTCACCGGTTTCTGCACATAAGTATTAGCCCCCATCTGGTAACAGGTTTCTATATCCCTCTCATCGGCCGAGGTGGTGAGGATAATTACCGGAATGCCTTTCAAATGGGCGTTCTCTTTGATAAGCTTCAAGGTTTTGCGGCCATCCAAGCCCGGCATATTGAGGTCAAGCAATATCAGCCCCGGCCTTTCGGCTGTGCTCGTATTATACCCGCCTTCATGTTTCAAAAAATCCAGCGCCTCCTCGCCCGAACGGCACCAGGAAACGGGGTTATGCAAGCTAGCCTTTTTAAAAGCGCGCATCGCTGCCTCATAATCATCCTCGCTATCTTCGACCATTAGGATAGGTTGGGTTTTGCGAATGTTTTCGATCATAACTTGTCTCCTTTGTGGTTAGTTGATGAGTTAATGAGTATATGAGTTGATGAGTAAGATTTTGATACTTATTAACTCATCAACTCACTAACTCACTAACTCACTAACTCATCAACTCAATAACTCAAATACTCATCAACTTACCTCCTGATTAATATTAAAATAAAAAACCGTACCCTCACCCAGCTTTGACTCCAGCCAAATCCTGCCCTTATGGCGCTCGACGATTTTCTTTACGAAAGTAAGGCCGACACCGGTGCCCTGTTCCTTTTCACCCGCTGAATTTTGCAGCCTTTTGAAGATGCGGAATATCTCCTGGTGGAATTCTTCCGCGATGCCGATGCCATTATCCTTAATGTAAAACACTTTCTTCTCCAGCCCTTCCGGCCCCATCGCCATTTCCAGGAACCCTACTTCAACTATGCGCTCTTCCTTATCGTTATATTTAACGGCATTGGTGATGAGATTGCGGAACACTTCGGTTATGCGCGGCCTATCGCAGGTAATCCTCGGCATCGGTTTTGGTACGATGATGCGGGCATTCCGCTCTTTAAGGAAAGGCTCAATCATCTGCTCGATATCGGTGATGATTTCATTAGGGTTTATTTCTTGGATGGCAAGTTCGGCGCGGCCGAGGCGCGAGAAATATAGTAAATCATTAACCAGGTCCTCCATGCGCGCGGCAAGGTCAGACAGCCGGTGCAGCCGCCGCACGCCATCTTCATCCAGTTTATCCTGGTAATCCTCAAGCAGAAACGAGGCATGGTTGAATAGCCCGCGCAATGGCTCCTTCAAATCATGCGAGGCAATATAGGCGAAATCATCCAGCTCCTGGTTGCTGCGCTCGAGCTCGCGCATATAGCGCGCTATCTCCGTTTCGCCCTGTTTGCGCTGGGTGATATCATGCGCGATTTTCGAAGCGCCGATTATCTTGCCGGAATTATCGCGGATGGGAGAAACGGTGAGGGAAATATTTATGTCATGCCCGTCCTTGGCGTGGCGGATGGTTTCAAAATGCTCCACCGACCTCCCCTTTTTAATCTCGCCGACGATATAGCGCTCCTCTTGCAAACGCTCATGCGGAATAATCAGGTTTATGTGCTTGCCCACCGCCTCTTCGGCGCTATAGCCAAACACCTTTGCAGCGCCGACATTCCAGGAATTTATAATGCCGTCGAGATTTTTGCTGATAATCGCGTCATCGGAGGATTCGACGATTGCGGCGAGCAATTCCCTGGATTCCACGGTTTTGCCGATTTCCTCTATCATCCGGTTGAAAGTATCCACCAACTCGCCTAGCTCATCGTCATTTTCTTTGCGTGCGCGAATGGAATAATCGCGGCTTTTGGAAAATTCCCGCACCTTGGCGGCGAGGCGCATAATCGGCTCGGATACCGCATGTTGAAAATATGATGAAAGTAGGAATGCCAGAATCACAGCAATAACCAATATCGCAATATTTATCAGCCAGCCGCGGCCTAAATTGCGGTACATCCCGGATAAATCATATTCGATATAGATAATGCCGACTTTATGGTCACCCGCTGTTATATCGCGAAATATCCGCAGCATGCCGTTGCCGTAAATATTTTCCTCTGGCCTCGCGGGGGGGCATAGTGGCTCGCCGGCGAAATTTTTCATGGAGTTCCATTCCGGGTAGGAGGCGAAGGCTTCGCCCCTATCGTTATATATGCATGCGCGCTTTATATCGGGCTGATATTTGAGGGCGGAAAGATTTTCCGTCGCCGCTTTCGGGTCCTCGAATTGCAGTGCAGGGACAGTCTGCATCGAAAAAACTTTCGCCGTGATCGACAGCCGCTCTAATAGCTGGGTTTTTTCATTGAAGAAATTGAAAGCGTCCTGCAGGAAGCTGGCGGTAATAAGCGCTACTGCGCATATGCCGATAATAATCGCAGTGGATTTCGCCCGTATGGGAAGGGTGGAAAACGAAGTTTTTAATTTATGAAAAACTCCGCTCGCCATATTATTATTCCACCTTGGCGGCAATATTCAGCAGCCGGGAGCTTACGGAAAACCCTGATTCGGAGAGCAGGGAATTATTTATGCTGATAGCCATGCGCTGTCCTTCCTCAGTTAATTCTATCATGCCGCCTTTATCTAGGAATCCTGGAATGTCACTGATAATCAAAGCGCCCTCCAGGCCAAGCAGGCTTTGTAATGGCGGGGCCGGGCCGGAATAATCCTTGCTGATGAAAATAATATGGCAGCGGGAAGCGATTTTGCCGTTTTCCAGCCGCCTGATATCCAGCTTCCGCTCCTCGATTTTCTTTCTCTTAATATAATCTAAGGAATTATATAAGGAATCATTGCCATACACGCAGATACTGAAAACTCCAGAATTTCCCTCGTTTTTTGGCGGCCAGGTTATGTAATCGAGAAAATTATAAAGGAAAGCCGCTTCTACTTTATACACCCGCTCTTCAGCGAAAGCAGGGGCGGAGCAGCAAAAGAAACCAATATAAAAAAGTGCAAGACACCTTCTTGTTAACATCCCGGGGTTGAATATTATTTTATAATTCTTTTGCATTTTAGCTAAACGATCGCAAATAACCCCTTAGAATTTATACGATATCTTTGCGAGGAAACTTCTATCAATCATGGCGGTGATTGGGGTTTCCGGATATTCCGCATGGCTGTGCTCCAATAAATTCCGCCCGATTACGCTAGCCTCCACTCCCGGCGATATTTTCCATGCTAAGCGGCTATCCAGCCGGAAATATGACGGTATATCGGCCGCGCCGCTCATGGCGATGCGCTCGACATAATAAAGGGTGTTATCGAATTGCAGGTTGTGCGGGAGATCCAGATACGACCTAATGGAAAACTGGTTTTGCGGGGCCGCTTCATTGGTGGTGTCCAGGCTGGTAGTGCCATTATCCACATGCAGATCAAGCTTCACCAACGAATACCCGGCCGTCAGCTGCCAGACAGGCGTTACATGCCAGTTGGCGGAAGTTTCAAACCCCCAAGTATCGCCATATCCGCCATTTGCTATAATAACCGGAAAATCGAGCACGCCGCCGCTGGAAAAAGGCGTTCCCATCTGGCCATTTACCAGTCTGTCATAGTGATTGAAAAACACCGAATTATCCAGGGACACAGTTTTAATCGGTTCGATGCGGTAGCCAAGCTCATAGGAGATAAGCTCCTCCGAATTCAGGCTGCTATTACCAAGAAGATGAACGGCAATAGGCTGTGGGATGCCAGGCACCGTCACGGTCTGCGCCAGCGAGTCTAAATTTTCCTCGATCATGCTTGGCACGCGGACAGAGCGCGAAACCGCGCCCCATAATGTCTGGTTGCTGGCCGGTTTCCAGGCAAGCCGGGTGGAAGGCTCAATTTCATAGCCGGTAAAGCTGTTAAATTCGAATTTCGAGCCGAGTGTCCAGAATAGCTGGTTTGGTATTATGGCATATTCGTTTTGCAAAAATGCGCTTAAAACATCGTAATTTTTATTGGTATTTGGGAAAACCAGGCTTGAGCTGCCGGTTAAATTTTCCACATCGTATCTGAAACCCGCGCCCCAAACGAAATTATTCCTATCATTCACCGTTATGTTATTCTGAAAATCGATATCCAAGCTGGTAATATTCTGTTTGGCGATTATTTCATCGCGGTCATAATTATCGACATACATTTGCATGGAAGTATTGGAACTATCCGAAACCCGGTGCGTCCAGCGCCCGAGAATATTGCCGCCGGAATCCTCATCGACTCTGGATTGCAGAATGGAAAACGGCGCCGCGGTGGTCTGCACCTGGCTGAATTCATCATGATTCCCGGTATATATATCGCCCGAGAAAGTGAAATTATCATCGGCTTTTTTTTCCGTATCGACACGGAAGCCGGTTTGCTGGCGGTTCCAGGCATCGAAATTATGCTGCCCGCCCGCCCCTTGAATCCTAGTATCGCCATCGGCGAATTCCTTGGCATATACGCGATAGAAAGTATCGTCATCGACTTTACCGCCATATCTGGCTTCGGTATTATGATATTCGATGGTGCCGAGGGTTTCGGCCAGGTAAGTCCCTTGCGTTTCCGAAGATTTCTTGGTTATGATGTTAATTACGCCATTCATGGCATTAGCCCCGTAAAGGCTGGCGCCAGGCCCGCGGATTACCTCGATTCTATCGACATCCTCCAGCATCACAATCTGGTCATCCCAATATACTCCCGCATAAACCGGGGTGTAAACCGAGCGCCCGTCAATTAACACTAGGAGTTTGTTATTCAGCCCGCTGTTAAAACCCCTGGCCGATACTGTCCAGCCATGCGAGTTAAACTGCGCCACCTGCAAACCCGGTACGATTCTCAGAGCCTCAGGGATGGAAGTGGAGCCCATCCTTTTTATATCCTCATTGGTTATTACGTAAATTGCCGATGCCGCATCGCTAAGCTTTTCCTCCTTTTTCGAAACGGAGGTAACGGTAAGCTCGGAAATATCCATGGAAAGAATCTGGTCGAATTCTTTATCGGGCGCCGGAACAGTTTCGGCATGACCGGAATTATAAAGGCTAAGAAAAACTAAACTTAAAAATAATAACCTTCTTATCATTTTTCACCTGCTCTTAAGTTGGTGGAAAGGGCCAGCATCATAAGGATTTCATAAAATCCGTAAAATTACAATAGGTTACATTTTTATGCCGAGTTATTGTTATTATTGGCGGATTATAATGAGTTAGATTTATTGAATTAGCGACTATCGCCCAACAGGCTAAAAGCGCCTTTTCCTTCGTTATGATTAAACTTAGATGCAAGAATTACACTTATAAGAATTTGTTTAACCGCCGAATCTACCAAAAATTGTTTTGATTTAAATCAATTACATTCTCTATATTTACTTATAGGAATCTATGTTCATTTGAGTAACGTGAAGGTAAAGGCAAGCACCATCACTGATTATATTCTTTATCCCCTTGGTTTTAGATTCTTTATTTTTATCTCATTCAGACGCATGGCAGCAAGTTCCTCCTCATAATGAGAGTATGCTATGCTGCCAAATATGCTACCTATTGCCCTGATTGCATGTGGATACACCTTTGAAAATGGTGCCGCTTGTCGAGTAGACGCTATTTTCATATAGCCTTAATACGTAAGACTTTTCAAGCTTTTAGCGTAATAGCCTGCCGCCATCAGAGCCGATGGAATACGCGGTTGTAGGCGGTTTTCTACGATTTATAGCGAATGGAAAAAGTAGTGTTATAATGTGGGAACGGTTTGGGGATCGAAAATAATTAACGTCCCTTCGTATCTAATAAAATAACCGTATATCGGTATTTCAGAGGAAACGAATGTGTACGTTATACATGTACATATGCTATGTATGAAGCATGCTTGACTCTATAAACCCACAAAAATCCAGTAAGGCTCGCGCTTTTGTAACGCATCTAACAAAGGCGGCGGAAGCATTACCCCTTGCAGAACGCTCTGCTTTAGTTACCCGCTATGATTATATTTATGGTGATCTGTCAGGGCAGCGTGCGCTAACCGATAGTGATGTCAGTAGTTTTACAAATTTCCCTATTACAGAAATAATAACATCGAGATATAGCTTCGTTCTTGCGTTAGAGACCTATTTTGCAACAATTTGTAATTTAATCTCTGCCTCTGTAATTTCCGGCAACCCTGCAAATTTTTTAATCAGACTCTCTGCGCAAAAACCCAAAGAGTTTAGAGATGAATTTCAATTGATTATTTCGGGAAGCTATCACGTCCAAAAAGGGGTGAACCATTATAATAGCGCTTTTGAACTTGATTGGTTTGAAAATATATTGACAGGCGGTGTCTTAGATGGCGCAAAAGACCTATGTAAAGACCTTGCCTTGCTGTGGGATAGTGAATCCCCTTTTGTGCATCTTGTTGATCCTATGCAACTTATACATGAAGCTATTTTTCCTAAAAATTTAGTTCATATAACGGGGCAGTTTTATACGCCTCCTTGGCTGTGTGAACTATTATTGGAAGATTTAAATCCCTCTGCAAACGAGTTGATTATTGATCCTTTCTGTGGTTCCGGGGCATTCTTAGTGACGGCTTTAGAATTTTTTAAAAAACAAGGTAAAAAAGCTGGCGATATTCTACCTAACGTACTTGGTATTGATTTAAGCCCTTCCGCATGTCTGGCGGCCCGAACAAATATTATTTTATTTGCTGCAAGAGCTGGAATCAAAGATTTCAGCAGTTTTCCAATAAATATAATCTGTGCTGATTCGCTTGCACCAGCGGTGGCTGAGGGTTTAAAGCAACCATCCACTTTGTTCCAACAAGAGCAATCTCGCATAGAAGTAGACGGAGATATTATTGATGTTGATCCTACGTCAAATAGTGAAATAAGCCAAGTCACACAGCTGCTTTCGCAGTATGGCATCGCAGCCAGACATTGGTTACAGCCCTCAATTCAAAATATAGAATCTTCCGTTTCTAAAAATATAAAGAAAAAGAATTCTAATAGAAAAGAACGGAAAATAGCGGAACAACTTGCCGTTTACATGCTCCGTAAGGCGGATATTCTAATAACGAATCCTCCTTGGATTGGCTGGGAATACATGTCACGACCATATAGAAATTATCTAAATCCAGCTTGGGGCGTATATAGCCTATTTGAACAAAAAGGCTTAGAAGCAGCTTTTCTTAAAGAAGATATATCAACACTGTGCGTAGCAACAGCATGTGATCGCTTTCTTCGTAGCAAGGGAAATGCGGCACTCGTTATTAGACCTGCTACAATGCAATCCGATATGTCAGCGCGTGGTTTACGAAGGCTATCTGTGTTTGCAAACTCTGGATCATTGAATCTTACTAGGGTACGTGATTTTGATAACTTAAAAGTTTTTGGAAATGCATTAGCGCCTGCCGCCACATGGCAAATACGTAAGGATGAAAATACTATTTTTCCTGTCCCCGTAAAGCGCTGGACAAGGAATATTCCGAGATGGCAACCAGATAATATAATGACACTAGATCAAGTAAAAGAAAACATATCTGAACTTGATATGGTTTGCAGTCCAATTAATCCCAGTGATTCCGCTAGCCGCTGGATGGTTGCAAGTAGGCAAAGCGATACTGATCGCAAAAATATTATAGGCAAGAACGATCTTAAGCCCCGGATAGGATTTTTTACAGGTGGTGCAAATGCTATATTCTATATGCGTGAAATTAAGCGAGAAAATACCTCGATTGCAACCTATGAGAACATTACTGAGAGGGCAAAAAAGGCGGTTGATAAAATACAAGTAGAACTCGAACAATCCCTTTTATACAGGGTTGTCAGAGGGCGGGATATTTCTTACTGGAATGCCAGTTCAGAGGTTTTAATTTTATGTCCTCATACTAAAGAAACCAAAATTTATCCTATGGATGAGAATATATTATCCAGCAAATTTCCACTCACACTGTCCTATTTTAATGGCATGAGGGAATTTTTAGAAAATAGGAACGGGTTTGCAGGTTGGGAAAAGAAAATGCACCAGGAGAACTTTTATACTTTGCAAAGGATTGGTGAATATACGTTTGCACCTTATAAAGTTTGTTGGAGCTACATTTCAAACGATTTTGTCATCGCTGTAGTTGGTCCAGATGAATATGGAAGACCTATTCTTCCAAACGATAAAGTAGTCTTTATCGCATATGATGATCTAGCGTCAGCATATTTCACAGCGGCTCTTTTATCGTCGTCTCCCATTCGCCTAGCTATTGTGTCATCTATTACTTCCCGGCAAGTATCAACTACGGTTATTAAACACTATCTACTTTCAGACTTTGATCCGAAAAATAAATTACACGAAAAAATATCTGCTGCGTGTAAGAAGGGACATGATGCCATGTCTCTAAATGATGTAGAAGCGGCCATAAAGTGTCACAGAACTGTTGATGATCTGGTCGCTAAACTTTACGGCTTTAATAACAGCCAAATGGATGAATTCAGAAATGGATTAAAACGGGAATTATCATATTTCCCCTTTCGTACCAGTGTAAGCGCTAAATCATTGGCTGCTTAATCGATATAAATATCGGCATGACCGGCAGATATAGATCGCCACTGCCCATTTTGTGGCTGGGTTTCTCCCTTTAGCACGACAACGCCATTAGGAACATAAAGCGCTGTTAATTGGGCAATCTGAGCAGTAGAATATGTTCTAGAGAATCTAATTGCGTTAATTTTTGTGAGGCCGAGAGCATGTGCTCGCAATGCTGCTTTGTATAAGGTTTGGATTTGCACAAAATAATCGACATTGGCGAGAAGTTTATTAATTGTATCTGGTTTGTTTTCTGAAAAACCTACACCATCAAGTAGTGCCCAAAGCTCAACAGGCCTTGTATTATTTTCCTGAGTCCATTTACGTATATCTCGAATAATACTTACAGTTTCATCGCTTTTATTGACCCCGTATTGTCCTGGGTCTGATGTGTGAATCAATGATTGAATTAAAATACGCGCATTCTTCTGCTGCTTAATAACCATATCAAAGCTGTGTGTTTTGCCGACCAGTCGGTCAACAATCTGCATATTGGCAAGATTCACATTAGGGTCTCTGGCACCCATTGGGTTTGATGCTTTGTCAGCCGGAGTAATATCGAGACCAATTCCATATAGTATAGTTGCCAATGCAGCTTCACAGCCATGTCCTCTACGTTTGGCTGCACGCTGTTGATATTCTTTTGGTGAGATAAGTCTCGCATATAGTATCTTTAAAACGCTAATCGGCATCTCCGCAAAGCTTGGCGCCGATTCCATAAGACCGTGTTTTAATAAATAATCTGCCATCATTAGTGCAGCTTGTTTCTGAACATCCGCTCCTTTTGCTCCGTTCAACATATTTATGAAGAACGTGAGAGGATGCCTTGCTAATGACCATGGATCACACCCGCAAAGTGCTGTGGTGGCATTCGGGTGTGGCATACGGCTAGAAATATAGGAAAGATCTAAATATGCTCGTTTGTCGCTTATTCCTAAAAACTGTCTTATTTCAGAAAATAAGCCCGTATTGGCAAGTAAAAGCCTAGCTGTTGTTTCTCTCAATAAGTTCTGATCTGCGGCTTTTACGTCTTTAAAGAACTGAGATACTTTGTTCAGATCGAAGTCAATGTTTACCTGTCCTGCCAATGGCAAAGCTTCCTGAGGAGAGACATGGAACCAGTACTCTTGCTCACGTATTGTAAAATTTACATCTGACATTACTAATTCCCAAACACAGTGTTTCGGGATGTTAGATGCACCACTTGCGCTCAGTCAAGGAATAATAATCAACTACGATTCAGGGAATTTTAAGGTAATCATCTTATCATTCAATTATTACAAATCTAATACAATAGCCCATATGGATTCTTTCACAGAATCTGCGCTGTCTTCCAATATCCTTGATTTGTAATAATAGTCAGCCCTGCCCTTTAAAAATACGCTGCCAATTGCGCTGCTAGAATCCAACCAACTACTCAATTTACTTTTCTCCTATCAAACGCTACTATTCGATTAGAGCAGCCAAAAAGGCTGTTCTGGGGCTTAAGAACCTCTTTCAGTAACGGATTGTACGTCCGTTAATCGTACTCCCTGACCTGCGGTTGGGGAGGCATACGAGTATGTCCAGAGAGCAAGGCAACTTGTTCTTAAAGTCGTATGCGAACCTCTTTACTGAAGGTTTTCTTAACTCCCCAATCACCAAGTTGGCTGAAAAGCTTCTTGGTGGTTGTTCTTTGTAACAACAAATGGGGACTAAAATGAAACCTAATATCCAAAAAACTACCGCCTTACTTCTAGTGCTTTTTGCACTACCAGCCTGTTCAACCATCCTTGAAGGCAGATCACAGCAAATTCAGGTGAATACCAACCCACCAGGTGCTAACTGCGATTTTCTTAGAAACGGCGAATCTATAGCAAGCGTTGCCCCTACTCCAGGCGGCACGTATATAGAAAAAACCAAGTATGACCTTAACATCAAATGCAACAAGCCCGGTTATCAGGAATCTACTTATCTTGACCATTCTGGGGTTGATTGGGTTACGGCTGGGAATGTTCTGCTAGGTGGCTTAATCGGATGGGGCATTGATAGCGCAACCGGCGCAGACAATAAATATGATTCGCCGGTCAATATAAGCCTACCAAAAAAATAATAAATTGGCGGGGTAAATCCTCGCCTTTTTTCTAATTAATCGGCAGCTAACGTAATGGAGTTAATATGGATACATTTCTTATAGTCTTTTCTTGTTTGGGTATGGTTTTCGGTTTTGGATTCACGGCCCAATACCTAGCTGCAAAAAATATGAAATTAAGTTTGGTAGGAGTAATGATATTTTGTTTATCTCTATCAATAATTTCTCTTAAAGCGGTTGTATATATTATATATTTTTCGTGTGTAATAATGTTAATAAATGGAGTTCATGGGTTAATTAAAAAAACTCCGAAGTCAGGGAAGACAAATGTTAAAACTTCTAGTTTATTAGTTTTAGGTGCTACAATATTATTCTCTATAACTTTGTATAGTTATGATGTTTACACTAGTAGACCCGCCTATAAATTAGCGGAGGAAAGAGATAGGCAATCCGAAGCTGCAATAAAAAATAAAGAGCAAGGAGATGCAAAGGCTCAAGTTGTTGATACCAAGCTCGTAAATATATCTGCGAATTGGGGTTTGAGTGGATCAGTATTGATAATGGGTACTACTCTGGAGAATAAAGCTGATTTTGCTATTCAAGATATTGATATGGCATGTGGCCTATTTGCTCAAAGCCAGACTCCGCTAGGGATGGTAACCAAAACCATATATCAAAGAATCCCACCTAAAAAGAGTATATTTGTTCCTGCAGTCAATATGGGTTTTGTTTCA
>Ga0206823_1111_pt1 | contig 20739 bp, 19 predicted proteins | sample Alteio_BWOrgCont_81_FD_152868 | JGI IMG/M metagenome (GOLD analysis project Ga0206823, IMG submission 152868) | Enriched cells from forest soil in Barre Woods Harvard Forest LTER site, Petersham, Massachusetts, United States -... | ecosystem: Environmental > Terrestrial > Soil > Temperate forest >...
AGGAGCAAATTCACCACATTCGTTTTTAAATACATTTTGAACATGGCTATTATTCCTACAGAGAGTATGGTCAGGAAAACAGGACACAACATTTTTACGTATGCCTCAAAATAAAGAAGGTTGTAGGTACGTGCCATAGCAGCACATATCCATATTTCGAAATAATGGTATGGAGTTGTTCCTATATATTTCCCAAACACGGTATAGATATTGTAAGAAGATTCCATACCTGTACTATTCAAGTATTCAGCAACACGTGCCCAATATAATTTGTCAATATCAGGTGGGGAGTCAGAAGTAGTGGTATATTGATGACATTGGTATAAATACCATCCCAGGGCAATAACTAGAATCTCTAAAGCAATTAATCCATATTTTTTATAATCTATTTTTAAAAGAGCGTTGGCTGCATACCCCTGTTTAGGCAACAATAGCTGCCTTTTAATTATATACATGCAACCCAATCCTATAATGAAAAATGCTGTATTTATTGTTTTCCCTTTGGTCAGGATAATAGAGTAGACAACAACAAAAACAATAAGTCCTATCACGAGTTTTGAAAATGTATTGAAATAAGAATTTTGCGTATTACCTATTCTGGCAAGAAAGAGTGTACAGTGTCCTATTAAATAAAAAGTAAATAAGGAAATTAGTATATAAACATATATATGTATGTCCATGCAGTCTAAGGGGAAGGATTTACTGCAAGTATAGTTGTTTTTAGCAATTAAAGGCAACACGGAAGGAGAGAAAGTGTCATTCCGTAATGATTTTCGGAGTATATAGATATATAAATTATATATCTTATTTTTGACCTTTTGCTGAAATTGGAAAATAGAAAAAGCATATATCTTGACGGGCTTAATGGAATACGAGCTATTGCTGCCATAGGTGTTGTTATATCACATATAACATTACGTCTTTCTGATTTTAAATTGAACCCATACATTTTTGGTACCGCTGCAGATGGCAGTCCCAAAGGTTTGCTGCTTGCAGGTAATGCGGTAAGTATGTTTTTTTCCCTCAGCGGTTTTTTAATAACCTATTTGCTACTGCTTGAAAAAGAAGAACGAGGCAAAATAAACATACCTTTTTTTTATGCGAGAAGAATACTTAGAATATGGCCGTTGTACTATCTCTTTCTTATTATTTGCGTTGTTGTCATCTATGCTTCGGGCAGTAAGATAAGTATAACTGCCCTGGTACTATATGTTTTTTATGCCCCTAATATTCCATTCATGTTGCATAGATATATTCCGTTGCTCTCTCACTATTGGTCGTTGGGGGTAGAGGAGCAATTTTATCTTTTCTGGCCATGGGTTGTGGCAAAGGCAAAGAAAAACCTGGAATGGATAATTTTTTCGGGTATTGTTGTAATGATTGTCCTGAAAATAATAGCACGCTATTATACCGAGCAGGGGGATAAGTCGCTTTTATATATGTTCATTCATGTAACCAGGTTTCACTGTATGCTGATAGGGGCATTAGGCGCTGTTCTATTTGTAAAAAATAACACCTTGTTTAAAAAAATATCTACACACTTAATAAGCCAACTGCTGGCATGGGGAGTGATTGTATCTCTAATTATTAACCAGTTTCATATTGCCTCTGTTCTCGATGCTGAATTTGTGAGCGTAATTACGGTGATATTAATTATGGGGCAGGCGACAAAAACTAACAGGCTGGTAAATCTACAGGCAAAAGTGCCCAATTTACTGGGTAAAATATCCTACGGCATATATGTATATCATCCTCTTATTATTTGGGGAGAATCATTGGTGTTTGCAAATATTCCAATTTCGGGTGTTTTTAAGTATTTGTTTATCTATACTGTAACCATACTAATAACTATAGGTATTGCTTACCTTTCCTATACGTATTTTGAAAAATGGTTTTTGAAAAAGAAACTAAATTATACCATCATCAACAGCTCTATGCCATAGCCTTGATGGAAGGGGAGATTGTGTCAATCTTTTTGAATAAAGGCAAACCTCTTTTTCAGGTTTAAAAATTTGCTTTCAAAATAGGTATAGCTTAGCCACGAAATAACGAATGTAAGAATAAGCCCAAACACATTCAGGCAAAGGAAAGGCAGTAAGGTATCGGGTACGTGCAATTGTTTACCTATTATATGCGTAATTTCTAATGCTATTGGGTGGAGCAGGTAAATGCCATAGGTATATTTGCCTAATTTGTTTGCAAAACCAATATTTCCTAATTCAAGAGCAGAAGGCTTTTTTATCATACTTTGAGAAGCAATAATAAATGCAAATAGTATGGCAAAAAAAGGCTGAGAGATAAACAGTGTTATTTTGGAAGGGAATATTATACCCTTACACATGACGGAAAGAAAGAGCAGGATAAATAGTATAAGAATTGCACCCGTGCCCATTCGTTCAAAAAATGTTCTCACTTTTTGCCGGGTGATAATTAAATAGGCCGTTAAAGCCCCCGTGCCCAGGTATAGCATGGCAGAAAATGTATGGAAATAAAGAAGGGTAAGATCATCAAAATAATAAAATCTAAAAAGCAAGGAAGAAATAAGAATAAAACAAATTGCCGGTAAAATTGCTTTACGTGGTAAAAAAACAAAAATGAGTGGCCAGAATGCATAAAATTGCTCTTCAATAGCAACTGACCATGTAATGTTTTGCATCAGTATTTCAGTGCCTATACGGTATTTTTCAATATTTATAACGTCAAAGTTGCTTAAAAAGCAGAATTGATACCATAAGTTCCCCCCTTGATTAATGGGCGATTTTAACAGGGAAGATAATGCAGGGAATATGAAAAAGGCAATAAAAACTACCGCAAAGTATAGCGGCCATATTCTAAGTATTCTTCTAATGTAAAATTTACCCAGTGAAAATCTTCCCCGCAAGTCTATTTCAGATAAAATAAGATAGGTTATCAGAAAGCCGCTCAATACAAAAAAGATAGATACCCCTGTTTCTCCATCACTCATCGTAAAAAGAAATCTTCTTAGTATAGCATTCTGTATATCAAGGTGCATGAATTTGTCATGTTGCAAAACGACCATCATGGCAGCAAAGAACCTGATAGAGTCAAGATTTCTGAAATAAATTTTTTGCGGAGCAGGTATGGGAGCATTCATATATAGTTTTACAAAACTAAAAAAATAGCGCATTCGGTTTATTTTACGATATTGCAGAAATGACACCCGGTACTTTGGAGCAGAAAAAAATTGATATTTGCATTAATTAACTGTATTGATGCCATTCCTTAATTCCATATTTTCCTGGCTCATGAAGAAGCGCATGCACCAGATTGAGCTGTTTATTCAGTACCCTGAAGAAGTACAGCAGGAGTGGTTTTTTCGTTTGTTGGATGCGGCCAAAAATACCGAATGGGGTAAAAAATATGGATATGCTTTTATTACTTCGGAAGCAGAATATAAAATGAGGGTTCCTATACAGGAATACGACCAGATAAAGCCCTATATTGACAGGTTAAGAAAAGGAGAAGATAATATTCTGTGGCCGGGTGAAGTGCGCTGGTTTGCGAAGTCATCCGGTACTTCGGGTAGCAAAAGCAAATATATCCCGGTAAGCCAGGAGTCTATGAATGACTGCCACTTTAAAGGTGGGAAGGATATGTTGACTCTCTATTGCAACGCTTTCCCGCAAACTCATCTTTTCGACGGTAAAACCCTTTCACTGGCAGGCTCTTCCAGGGAAGATGAGTATAATACCTATGCCCGTAATGGCGATCTTTCTGCTATTCTGCTGGAAAACCTTCCCACTTGGGCGGAGTTCTTCCGTGCGCCTGAACCGTCTATTGCCCTAATGAGTGAATGGGAGGCTAAAATGGATAAAATAGCCCATGCCATTATGCACGAAAATATTACTTGTATAAGTGGTGTGCCCTCCTGGATGATGGTTCTCTTACACCACACATTAAAATTGAGCGGTAAAAAAAGGCTTGCCGATTTGTGGCCCGATATGGAAGTGTTTATTCATGGAGGAGTGAAGTTTGATCCGTATGAAGAACAATTCAAATCAACCTTTAAACCGCTTGATATTAATTTTTGGGAAGTATATAATGCTTCAGAAGGCTTTTTCGGAATACAGGACAGCCTTACCCGTGATGACCTGCTGCTGATGCTTGATTATGGAATTTATTATGAATTTTTGCCGGTAAAAAATTTGGCAGAGAGGACACCCACACTTGCTCTTTCCGATGTAAAGGAAGGGGAGGACTACGCCTTGATTATTTCTACCAGTGGTGGCTTGTGGCGCTATATGATTGGAGATACCATACGTTTTACGTCGCTTAATCCGCATCGGTTTATTATCACGGGCCGTGTAAAAAATTACATCAATACTTTTGGTGAGGAATTGATGATGGATAATGCTGAAAAAGCTTTACTGATTGCATGTGAACGTACATCGGCAGTGGTGTCTGAATATACAGTGGCTCCTATTTATATGGATACTAATTGCAAGGGGGCGCATGAATGGCTTATTGAGTTTGAACAGAAACCCTCTAACATGAGCTACTTTGCCGAGGTGCTTGACAATGCTTTAAAGTCGGTCAATTCAGATTATGAAGCCAAGCGGTACAAAGATATGAACCTGACTATCCCCCAGGTAATTTCACTTCCTAAGGGAACTTTCTACGAGTGGATGAAAAAGCGTGGAAAGCTTGGCGGGCAAAATAAGGTACCTCGTTTATATAACGACAGGAGATTTGTAGACGATATTTTAAGTACCATAAATAAAGAGCATGTTTTTTAGAACCCGGAAGTTTTTTGCTTTTCTGTTTTTTTGTGCCATTTCCATTCTCTTATTCTCATTTAACCAGGCAAAGACTTACATTCTGGTTTGTAAGCTTCCATTAGAGGGCAGTTTATTCACAACAGATAATCTTCAGAATATTTATCTTTTCAGAGGTAATTCAATGAAGAAATATAATTCCTCGGGGAAATTACTATATACCTACAGTGATAAATCGTATGGAATAATTTCGGCGGTAGATGTAAATGACCCGATGAAGATTCTTGTTTTTTTTAAAGATTTTCCGGAGATTGTTTTATTGGATAACACTCTTAGTCTAAATGGAAATCCTTTCAGCCCTTCAGATGCAGGATATCCTCTAACCACACTTGTCTGCACTTCTCACGATAACGGAGTATGGCTTTATGATGCACAAAATTTTCAACTCATACGCTTAGATGTAAACTTAAATATTGCTCAGAAGACGGGAAACTTTGCTCAAACATTGGCCATATCTCTCAATCCTGACTATCTGCTGGAGTATAATAACTATGTTTATTTAAATGATTCAGCACAGGGAATATTGGTATTTGATTCCTACGGAACGTATTATAAAACTATTCCTATAACAGGATTAAGAACATTTCAAATTAGGGGAGATGATATGTTTTATGTTGCAAAAAACAGGATACATGCCTTTCATTTAAAAACAATAATGGAAGATGAAACTAAGGCCCCCGATACGCTAGCTACTGAAGTACGGATTGAGAAAAATTTTCTTTACGAAAAGTATAAAGATACCTTGAGGGTATTTGAAATAAAATAACGGAGATACCTTACTTTTTCCTCTTCTTTTTATAATCTGCGTAAAGCCCCCTTACAATCCCATCTGATAAGCCAATTTCAGGAACTACCATTTTTTGTATCCGTGCACTTTTCATTATGGCAAGCAATATTTTGGCGGCAGGAACAATAACATCCGCCCGGTCAGGATTCAATCCTAATATTTTTATTCTGTCTTTGGTAGAATAGGATTCTATTTTGGCCGTAATAAGTTTTAATTTTTTATAGGAGAGGGGCTTGTTCCCCTTTCTATCCGACATTTTGTAAAGTTTATTGATATTACCTCCTGAACCAATAGCTGTAATATTTGTAATTCCATCCGAGATTTCCCTAATCCATTGGCGAAATTCAAGCCAGTATTTTTTTTCAACTTTATGATACAATAAAAGTATGGTTCCAATACCGAATGATTTGGATGCTACACATTCTCCGTTTGTAATCAACGTAATTTCTGTGCTACCGCCGCCTATGTCTATATACATGTAAGAGGCATCATGCTCCAGGTTTTCCTCCGCGTGATTAGCATATATAATGCTTGCCTCCGTTTTCCCGTCAATAATACTTACGGGCAGCCCGGCTTCTTTTTTTATCCTTTTAATTATTTCGTCGCTATTTGTGGCAGTTCTAAGGGCTGCTGTAGCACAGGCGCGGTAATCAACTACATCATGAACACTTATAAGGTGCTTAAATGCCTTCATGGTAGTTACAAGGCGGTCAGCTTTTCCCCTGGTTATTTTTTTTCGTAAAAATGCATCTTCACCCAGCCGTAAAGGGATCCGGATAAGTTCTGCTTTTTTAAATACTACCTGTCCATTATCTTCCAGTACGTTGCAGAACAATAGACGTACAGCATTCGAACCGATATCTATTGAAGCAAATTTCAAGCTGGTTGAGGTTGTTTATGTGCTCGTAAGCGTCCTTTAAAATAATTGTAGATTTCATCCTGCGCCCGTATCTTTTTTTCTCCATGCACGGTGGGGCGGTATGCATTATCCTGTTGTAAATCCAGGATTCGGGCCTTGGTGTTATCGCTCAGTTGAATTTCTATAATTTTCTTTAATTTTTCCCTGATTCGTTTATCATAAATGGGCACTGCAATTTCATTACGTAAGTCTAAATTGCGGTACATCCAGTCTGCTGACGTTAGGTATATTCTTTCATCGCCGCCATTACAGAATATAAGTATGCGAGAATGTTCCAGGTATTTATCTATTATACTGATGCCTTCAATATTCTCGCTCATATCTTTTACGCCGGGTACCAATGAACAATTGGAGCGGATGATAAGCTTAACTTTTACTCCGGCATCGCTTGCCTGGTAAAGCTTTTTCACCAGTTCGCTATCTACAAGCGAATTAAGCTTGAGAGTTATATAGGCTTCTTTTCCTTCCCCGGCATTTTTAATTTCCTTGTTAATGAATTTAATCAGTTTTTTCCGCATGAAGAAGGGGGAGACGAGCAAATGTTCGTAATTCCCTATCTTGAAGTTATTGCTGTAAAAATTAAATACTTTGGTCATTTCCCCCGTAATCCTTTTGTCGGAAGTAAGCAGAGTGCAATCGCAATATAACTTGGCTGTATCTTCATTAAAATTTCCTGTGCCAATATGCCCATACATAACTGTTCCGGTGCCTTCTTCCCGTGTAATTAACAGTAGTTTAGAGTGAACTTTAAGCCCTGAAATTCCATAAATAACTTCAGCTCCTTCTTCTTTCAACTGGTTAGCCCAAAATAGATTTGCTTCTTCATCAAAGCGGGCCTGCAATTCCACTAAAACGGTTACAGACTTGCCATTTTTAAGGGCATTGGCAAGAATATGTGCAATGCTCGATTTTTTTGCCAGCCTGTACATGGTCATCTTTATTGACTTAACCTTTGGGTCAATACTGGCTTCTCTTAAAAGGTCAATAACGTGGTTGAAGGACTGGTAGGGATAACAAAGTAAAATATCTTTTTTCCGGATTACACTAAAAAGGCTTTTAGCTTTACTCAACTCAGGATGGGGTAGGGGAGCAGGATAATTGTACAGGAGCTCTTTATTTCCTACATTGGGGAAACTGATGAAATCGCGGAAATTATGGTAACGCCCACCAGGAATAGCATTCAAAGAGCGTTTTAATTTTATTTTCTTCATGATAAACTGCAGAAGGTCGTGGGGCATTTCCCTATCGTAAACTAACCGAACAGGCTCACCCTTCTTACGGTCTTTTACACTCTTTTCAATTTTTTCTACAATGCTCTTTGATAAGTCCTGGTCAATATCAAGCTCAGCATCCCTGGTTAACTTGATGGTGTATGCCTCTGCATTATCAATTTCCAACACAGCAAATAATTCATTCAGGCAGAAACGGATTACATTATCCAGCAAAATAATATACCTGCTTTCGCCCTGCCTGGGCAGTACTACAAAACGGGGCAATACATCGGTAGGTATATGAATAATGACATATTTCATGCTCTTCTTCAGCTCCCCGTTTCTATATAATTTTACAGCAAAATAAATAGATTTGTCATTCAGGTAAGGAAAGTTAGGTGCTGTTTCTATCATCACCGGAGCCATGGTAGGCAACACCGTTTCGTGGAAATACTTTAGTACAAATGCACTCTGTTCCTTATTCAGGTTTTTCTCGTCAACAATATATACCTTATGGTTTTCCAGTTCTTTTACAATGGCATTATACACATTTTCCACTTCCTGTTGTTGCTCCAATACCTTTTTATGGATTTGCTTCAGTAGTTTGGCAGGGTCTTCTCCTACAAACTCACTCACGCCTTTTTTTACTTCGGCAAGGCGGGCAATGGTAGCCACACGTACACGGAAAAACTCATCCAGGTTGCTGGAAAATATGCCCAGGAATTTCATCCGTTCAATAATGGGAACCGTTTTATCGGTAGCTTCCTGGAATACTCTTTCATTAAAAGATAGCCAGCTTATGTCTCTTGGTATATATTTATTCTTCATAAACGGAAGTTCAAAGGTAAAACTATTGTTTCAGATTAAAAATAAGAAAACAAATGGGACGGGAAAACATGCAGATTATTTGCCCAATTCAGTAAAGACCGGTTTACCCGTATGTTTGGTAATATCGTTCCACTTGTCGGTCTTAAATTGGATGCATATAACAGCTGAAGTAGGAAGCTCGGTGCCTTTCTTTTTTGTAAGTTGGTTGCAAAGCACGCTTATACTCGGGTTGTGCCCAAAAAGCATAAGGGATGAAATTGAATCATTTTGTTTTTTCAGCATATCTAAAATGTCAGAAGCATTCTGTTCGTAAAGGCTCGAACTTATTTCGAGTGCCGATACAGGATAGCGAAGATTGATAGCAAAAATCAATGCCGTATTAAGTGAACGGAAAGCATGGCTTGATAAAATTCTGCCGGGAAGTATTTTTTTATCTGAAAGTTTTTTGGCTATTTTTTGCGCCCTGTAGATACCTGCGGAGGTTAGAGGGCGCTCCAAATCCTTAATACCCTTTTTATCACGAGATGCTTTTGCGTGGCGTACAAGGTATATTGTTTTCATTGGCGTCAAAGATAATGGGTACGCCCAAGATAGCCATTAATTCAATATGAAGTTATCGTTAAGGGGATATTATTATATCCTGTATTTTTGGGCGTGCCCCCAAGCGATGCGCAAGGGGTCGGGCTTTCCGTTACAAGTCCTCGCCCCGCCTATGGCGGGACTGTGGGCTTTCCACTTCTATCCCTCACGCAAATACCTATTTTGCTATCACAACCTTTCCGCTACCCATGAAAAAGCATCTAAAATGACTAAAGAACGAAAGGAACCAAGTATTTAATGCTTTCCCCTCTTAGGCTTAGGGGATTTCATCATGGCCTTTAATAAGTCGTCCATGTTACCCTTTAGTTTAAGGGGCTTTTCATTGCCGGATTTGGGCTTGTATTTCTTCTTTGGCATAGAGCAAAAGTTAATGAATTTTAGGTAATTATTTCATTAAGAGAAGTAAGAAACATATCCGTATCAGCATAATAATTAGGGTAAGCAAGTTTTAGAGTGGACAATGATTCAGCGGAAACCAATACAACGTTTATACTTATATCAGAAGCCTTTTCAAGTTCTATATAGGCTTCATTAGCTTTAATTGATTCATTTTGATTAAATGTTATAATCTTAACGATATTTTTTGTAGTGTCTAATTCAAGTAAATAATAATGTGCATCTTGAATATTTTGATTTGAATTATTGTCCAAACTATCTAAAAGCCTCATAGACACTCTAAAAGCATTTAATTTATTTTTTACCCCTAATTTATTTTCGTATTCTATTATTTCATTCTTTAATCCTACTAAGTCAGCTGGAGTATTAAGGCTAATGGGTCTTTGTTCTTTTATAGCCATTGCCGAACTCATCAGGACAAAAAAACGACTCCAATCCTTATCTCCCTGGCTGGACTTTAACGCCTGTTTAGTAAATATATCAATAGTTTCAACAGTAGTAGCCCAAGCATGTTGAAGTAAGGAACGTATCTGTATTTCAATTTTCAAATCATTGTAATACTTGTTTCTTTTACTATGGTAATCATAAATTAAATGAACGCCTCTATACCCTGATTTTGAAGGAGTTGTTATGTAATCTTTTTTTGAAAACAATTTGTGTTTAAATTGACTCTTCTTTAAGTAATCTTCTACTAAATTATCAACAAGATTAACATCACTCATATAGCCCTACAACCACCAATATCCTGAATTTGAGACAATCTCATAGTTTTGAATCTTTCTAATTTATGTCCTATGGATGATAACCGTTTTATTCTCTGAACTACAATGCTTTTATTGTCTATTGCCTTTGCTCGTGAGCGTAAACGTACCTGAAATGTATTTAAAGGATAGTTATGTGATGCTCTCCAGTTATTAATAATCTGGTAAGCAGCCTCTCTATTAAGTTGATTGGTTGGTTCATAATCAACTAATATACACCCTGCTTCATCAACTTTGTTTTTTGAATGTTCCGGTCTTGCCCATTCCATAGTATAAAATAATAATTCATCGTCTATATCCTCTGAAAAATCAGGTGATATTAGTACACTATCATATTTAGTTGAAAAATTATTCATACCTTTGTATTCACAAAAGTTGATGCCCTTTCAACTATAATATATTATAAAGCACTCACGCCAATGGCGTGCTTTTTCGTTTTACAAAGATACATTATTCCCAAACTTTCCTATATTTGATTATTATAAATGTTAATATACTTGCATAGCAAAAAGATATGTCACGGTATGCCAAAAAATACGTCACGGTGCAAAGCTACATTAAGTAGCTGGTTTTGTGAACCTAATATTCTTTAGGTCACGTTGCCCGTTTCGTGAAAAACCGTGACATAAAACTTTTTCAATTTAATAGAATTTTATCGTTTTTTTGTGAAAAATTTTGCATCTTACAAAAACAAAACCCCACGCACTGCATGAGGTTTAAAATTTATCGGTCAAGTATCTTCGCAATATTTGCCTGTCGGGCTTCCGACCTTCCGGCTTAGGCGTGGTTTTCCAATACCTTTGAGGTAGGAGCTTTTTTCTTCTCGTCAATAAGAGCCGTATCCACTATTATCCTACCGCAATGTTCGCAAACCACCAGCTTTTTGTGAGCGGTAATTTCAGTTTGCCTTTGAGGTGGTATTTTCACAAAGCATCCGCTGCAGGCGCCTCTTTCAATCGTTACAACAGCCAACCCATTTTTAAAATTAGGGCGTATGCGGTTATAAGCGTTCAAAAGGGTTTGGTCAATATGTGATTTAGCTTCGGTAGATTTCTTTTGGAGGTCCTTTTCTTCTTTTTCCGTTTCCGAAACAATCTTTTCCAATTCATCCTTCTTAGCTTTCAGGTCTTTGTTTTTACCGGCTAAAACATCTTCCGATTGTTTCATTAGTTCCTGCTTGGCTATAATGGATGCCTTATATTCCTTAACTCTTTTTTCCGAGAGTTGGATTTCCAGTTTTTGAAATTCAAGTTCTTTTGTCAGCGATTCGAACTCCCTGTTGTTACGAACCTTATTTTGTTGCGATTCATATTTTTTTATCAAACCCTGAGAATCCTTGGCAGCATTTTTCTTTTCCGAAATCATCTTTTCAAGGCTTTCAATCTCCTCTTGTTGTTTTGCAATGCGGAGTTTCAAGCCATCAATAGTTTCTTCCAGTTCCTGGACTTCCATGGGCAATTCCCCTCTTAATACACGTATTTCATCTATGAGTGAATCTATGCTTTGTAATTGGTATAATGCTTGCAATTCTTCTTCGAGGCGCTCCTGGGCCATACCCTGAAGTCCTTGAAGATAAGATTTCTTTGCTGCTCCTTTGCCGGTTTTAGTTGATGACATTTTTAAAAATAATTAACGGGATTAGTACTCGTCTTTGAAATTTGGGCTGCAAAGGTAGTAAATTTTTCCTTTATTAGTTTATATACTATTTCGGGCGTAAATTGTTCACTTTCATAGTGTCCGATATCAGCAATAAGTATGTGGCCCTCCGCATCGAAAAACTGGTGATACTTAAAATCGGCTGTAACAAAGGCATCTGCACCTGCAGATAGGGCATTGGGCAGCAGAAATGCCCCTGAGCCCCCACATACAGCCACTTTTTTCACTTTTTTGCCCGTAAATGGGGTATAGCGTATACTAGATAGCTTCATGTTCTTTTTTAGTGAGGCAAAGAAGTCCTTCTCATTCATAGGTTCATTCAATTCACCTACCATGCCTGAACCTACCTGGGGATGAGAGTTTTCAAGGGGATATATATCGTATGCCACTTCTTCGTATGGGTGTGCTTTTAACAGGGCCTGGAGTAATTTTTTTTCAATATGCGAAGGATAAATAACCTCTATTTTTTCCTCTTTTTCATGGTGTTGCTGATTTTTGGCCCCGACATGCGGGTTTGCATTTTCTCCTGCCCTGAAAGTGCCTATCCCTTCAGTATTAAAGCTACATTCATCATAATTGCCTATTCTGCCGGCCCCTGCAGCAAATAAAGCTTCTCTCACCTTAGTAGCGCTATTGGTGGGGCAAAAAGTAGCTAGTTTGCGGAGTATACCTTTCCTCGGAGCCAATATGGAAAGGTTTTTTAGTCCGATTTTTTCAGCAATTTTATGATTAACACCTGTTTGTATGTTGTCGAGGTTAGTATGCATAGCATAAATACAGATGTCGTTTTTTATAGCGTAAATAACAGTTCTTTCTGAATAAGTTCTTCCGGTTAGTTTTTTAATAGGTGAGAAGATAACTGGGTGGTGAGCGATAACCAGGTTGTATTTTAATTTTTGAGCCTCCTTTAAAACATCTTCTGTACAATCAAGGCAAAGAAGCACCCCGGTTACATTTTTTTCAGTATCTCCCATTTGCAGCCCGCAGTTATCATACGATTCCTGGTAGTTCAAGGGACATATTTCCTCCAAATAGGTTAGCAGTTCTTTTATTTTCAAGGTAAATTTTTAACGGCTAAATTACAAAATATATGGTCAGGCTATAAGGGTTTTCTATATTTGTTCGGTTTTTAAAATTCCCCTTTGTAGTGAAAGACATTATCGGGTCAAAGTACTCCCGTCTTTTTTTTGCCGGACTGGCACTAATTATATTGTGCGCATGGTTCAGTACAGGTTTTAACCAGGCAGATGAACATTTCCAGGTACTGGAATTTTGCAGTTATAAAATGGGAATTATGCCTGCTGCACAGTTGCCATGGGAATTTGCACAAAGGGTAAGGGCTACCCTTTTACCCGGAATGGCCTATGTGCTTGTTCGGGTTTTAAATTGGTTGCATATATATAACCCGTTTATACTCACCTTTATTCTGCGCCTGTTTGTGGGTATATGGAGTTGGTTTATAACCTGTAAGCTTTGCCTGCTTTTGTTGTCTAAGTTTAAAGGGCCCAAAGGTGAGAAGCTGTTTATACTTTTGAGCCTGTTTTTGTGGTTTGTTCCCTACCTCGCTGTGCGGTTTACTCCGGAAAATCTATCGGGGATAGCTTTATTATCCGGAGTTTATATCATTTTAAAAATGGATGAAAAAAAGACTTATTCATGGGGAGGGTATATTATTTCCGGCTTATTATTTGGAGTCTCCTTCTTTATCCGTTTTCAAATACTGTTTGCTTTAGCTGGACTGGCAGCATGGTTGTTATTTATAAATAAAACAAAATGGAAATATATTTTTACTATAGGTATTTCCATGGCCTTTGCAATAGCCCTGAATGTAGTTATAGACTATTGGTTTTATGGCCAGTGGACATTTACTCCCTTTAATTATTTCGATGCTAATATTACCAGGCACATGGCTGTGCAGTTTGGTACAAACCCATGGTGGTTTTATTTTTCTGAATTTTTTATGAAAGGGGTTCCTCCCTTCAGTTTAATCCTGCTGGTTGTGTTTTTTATCGGAATGTTTAAGAATCTACGCGACCCCTTTGCCTGGATAATTATTCCCTTTATTGCCTTGCATTTTTTTACACCACACAAGGAATTGCGTTTTTTGTTCCCTGTCGCTTTTATATTTGTTTACTTAACAGCCCTCGGTTTCGATTATCTCCTTTCGAAAAGCTATTATCTTAAAATGCACCGTTACGTAATTACAATTTTGTGGTGCATATCTATTCCTACTCTTCTATTCAGGATATTGGCTCCTGCCAATTCTGCCGTGTGCTATTGCGAATATTTATATGAGCATGCTTTTGCTAAGGGGACACCCCTGTTTGCTTTCCATAATGATGTGGATTATTCTATGTACGGCTCCAGGGCAAGCTTTTATAAAAATCAGGACATTAATACTGTTTACATAGACAGCCTTAGCCAAATCAATAAATTCCTAGAAACCTCTCAACCTCAAACTGCCCTTTTTCTTGATAAACATATACGCAATGGGGAGTTCTTCAACGGCATAAAAGGATATAAAACCGAGATGGTTTATTCTTATCTCCCCGCATGGATAGGCAAAATCAATTTTAACAATTGGGAAGAGCGAACCGAAATTTGGAGAATCTACCGGTTCAGTAAATTGAATTAAGTTTATCGTATCACCTGTACATTTATTATTTCATTTCGTATCATTTACCTGAACCCCATAATTGGCACTTAAATAAGTGTAAAAATCGGCAAGGGTAGAGAAGTACTCGTTTATTCCGTAGTGGCTTTTACTTAACTCCCCATTGGTTAGCGGTATTGTTTGCCATGTCCTGGGCTTGACACGCAATTAGTATACACTTGCATTGCAAAAAGATATGTCACGGTGGCTAAAAAAACACGTCACGATAAAAAGCTGCCTTAAGTACTTGGTTTTGTGAGCCTACTATCCTTATGTCACGTTGCCCATTTCGTGAAGAAGCGTGACATAACGCTTTTTGGATTTTGATAAATTTCATTCATTTTTTGCAATAAATGAAACGGGAGCAATTAAATATGCCTCCCCAATAGGGAGGTTGTAACTTACCTGTTAAACAAAATCCGTTGCCCCTTTACTCCCTCGCTAAACGTCCCGTTTTCATAAACAAGGTTGCCGTTTACAAACGTATGGGTAACTTTTGAGTGGAATGTTTCCCCTTCCAATGGGCTCCATTGGCATTTATAAAGTATGTTGTTTTTTTCTACCTTCCAGGGTAAGTCTAAGTCTACCAAAACAAGGTCAGCCCAATATCCCTTTCGTATGAACCCCCTTTTCTGTACGTGGAAACAGGTAGCCGGGGCGTGGCACATTTTTTCTACCACTCTCTCTATTGGCAGTTTTCCCAGTTTACTTAATTCAAGCATAACTGCAAGCGAATGCTGCACCATAGGCCCTCCCGAAGGGCATGAAAAATAAGCCTGTTCCTTTTCATCGTGGGTATGCGGTGCATGGTCGGTGGCAATGGTATCAATTTTATTACTGAGCAAGGCTTGCAAGAGTCCTGTTTTGTCTTGTTCGGTTTTAATAGCGGGGTTCCACTTTATCAGGTTGCCTTTTTCGGCATAATCTTTATTGGAAAACCAAAGATGGTGCGGGCATACTTCGGCAGTTATTTTCTTTTCTTCTAATGGAACAGAGTTATCAAATAAGCCTGTTTCCTTTGCTGTGGAAACATGGACTATATGTAGCCTCGTTCCCATTTTCTTTGCCAGTTCTACAGCATGGGAGGATGAAACATAGCAGCATTCCTCATTACGTATTACTGGGTGAATAGATGGAGGGGGATTGTCACCATATTCATTTTTTATTCGTTGTGCATTTGCCTTTATAATGCTTTCTTCCTCGCAGTGTACTGCTATTAATAGATTAGAGTTCTTAAAAAGTTTTTCAATACTGGCAGGATTGTCAACCAACATATTCCCGGTAGATGACCCCAGGTATATTTTTACTCCGCATACATTTTTTTTGTTCGTTTTAATAACCTCATCAAAGTTATCATTCGAAGTCCCCATATAAAAAGAGTAATTGGCAAGGGACTTTTCAGATGCTATAGTATATTTTTCCTCCAGTAAATCCTGCGTCAATACAGGCGGAAATGTATTGGGCATATCCATAAAAGAGGTAACCCCTCCAGCAACCGCCGCTTTCGACTCGGTATAAATATCTGCTTTATATACCAGCCCCGGCTCCCTGAAATGCACATGTGTATCAATCACTCCGGGTAAAAGATGTTTTCCCCCTGCCTCAATTATTTGAGTATTTGCCGGGTAAGAGTTAATAACTGGAGCTATTTCTGATATTAGCCCGTTTTCAATTAAAATATCCTCCTTTACCGTTTTTCCTTCATTAACTACGAAGGCATTTCGTATGAGGATATGGAACATCTACTATTAGTATTTGAAGAACCGCATTTGTAAAACGCCCCAAATAGCTTCTTTAAAAATTTTAGTACTCATTTTTGAAACCCCTACCTCTCGGTCTGTAAATGTGATAGGTACTTCAACAATTTTAAAGCCTTTTTTATGTGTGCGGTATTTCATTTCTATCTGGAAAGCATAACCAATAAAGCGAATATCATCAAAGTGAATGGATTCCAATACCCTGCGCCGGTAACACTTGAAACCGGCTGTAGTATCTTTTACATTTATCCACAAAACTACTCTTACATATAACGAGGCAAGGTAAGACATTACCAGCCGTTGCGAATCCCATTTCGATATTTTTCCACCCTTCACATATCGTGAGCCTATGGCAAGGTCAGCACCTTTTACACAGGCTTCTTTTAATCGAATAAGGTCATCCGGGTTGTGGGAAAAGTCGGCATCCATTTCAAAAATGTATTCATACCCACGTTCTAAAGCCCACCGGAATCCTGCTATATAAGCTGTTCCAAGCCCCAGTTTGCCTTTTCGTTCTACTATAAAGAGGCGCCCATCAAATTCCTTCATCAGCGATTTTACGATGTCAGCAGTGCCATCCGGCGAACCATCATCAATCACCAGCAGATGGAAATTGCCCTGCAATGACATAACTTTTCGGGTTATATTTTCAATATTACCCTTTTCGTTGTATGTAGGAACTATAACTAAACTGTCTGCGGACATGGCTTATTTTAAATGGCTTGCAAATATCTCAAATTATGTGAACGATAGAACAATAAATGTTTAAATCATCCTGCGATGGTAGTTAATTTGTCCGAGATGATAATCCATGTGAGACAGAAGATGCATCAGGAAGAATCCTTTGGTCAATTTTTCTTTGCCCAGCAAGTGGGCAGGAAATGCAGTATACTCCTCTTCCAAATCAATTTCAGGAGTAGCTTCAAGAGTAGAAACCACTACTGCAATGGTTTTTTTAATCTCGGAAATTAATTCTGATGAAGGGATGTTAGTGGCAGAAAATTCCTTGTCTCGATTCCTTATATAGCCCGAATTTCCCATAACATTGCCAATAAAATGCTGCAAATTCCCACATATATGCAAACAAAGAGTTCCGCCGGAGTTTTTAATTCCTTCGGAAATTACCCATATTTTTTCCTCGCTGGGATAGAGCTTTATTTCTTCGATAAGCTTATTTAGTTCCCGTTCAAAAATTTGAGCGGCAAATTTTGCAACCATGACGATGATGTTTAAATATATTCAAATGTAGGGAAATTCAGGTAACCAAGCGTAGCATGAAATGGTTGCCGATAAATTCGTACATTCGTAGTCAAACAAAAAATAAAATTATGCTGCTTGGTATACATTGTTCAGTTAGCGGAGGATTGGAGCATGGCTTTGATGAAGCGCGTGTGCTTGGTATTGATACCTTCCAGGTTTTTACGCGAAATCAAAGGCAGTGGAAGGCTAAACCTATTTCAGAAGAGGAAAAAAAAGCATTTGCTACGGCATGGGCCGATAATCCTAAGGTGAAAGTTATTTTTTCTCATGCCTCATATCTTATAAACCTGGCAAGTGCCGACCCGGACTTGCGTGGAAAATCAATAGCCGCTTTTACCGATGAAGTAATGCGTTGCCATGAGCTAGGGCTTGCTTATACGGTGCTTCATCCCGGTGCTGCCGGAGAAAGCAGCGAAGAGGATGCTATGAAACGCATTGCCGATGCATTAAAAACAATCGTTTCGGAAACGTCCCATTCAAAAGTAAAAATATTACTGGAAAATACCGCCGGACAGGGTTCTCATGTGGGATATAAGTTTGAACATATAAGCAACATTATGGATTTGGCGGGTGGCTCTGACAGAATTGGCAATTGTTTTGATACCTGCCATGCTTTTGCAGCAGGCTATAATATCTCTACGGAAGATGGTTTCCACAAATTGTGGGGTGAATTTGATAGTACAATTGGATTAAATAAACTATGTGCCATACATCTTAATGATTCAAAAGGTGATTTAGGTAGCAGGCTCGATAGGCATGAGCATATTGGCAAAGGAAAGATAGGTACGCTTGGATTTAAGCTAATGATGAAAAAATTTCCGCACATACCAAAAGTTCTCGAGACCGATAAGGAGAACAACATGGACGAAGTAAACCTTGCGCTTTTAAATGAACTGGCAGCATAATAGTATGTATGCGGAGTTTATTTATAAGTTAAAACAAGAAATAATAAAAGGACTACCTGGCTGGGATGCTCAAAAACGAATGGCTCTGCCGGACAGGGACAAAAGTCGATATACGGCAGATATTGAAAAGAAGCCCCGTGAAAGTGGAGTACTTATTTGGCTTTATCCCAATGAAGATAGAATTTACGTTCGCCTCATTCTTCGGGCTGAATTTGGGGTGCATAGCGGCCAGATTGCATTCCCCGGCGGACGGGCTGAACCCTTTGATGCCGATTTATGGAGTACCGCTCTCCGGGAAGCCAATGAAGAAATAGGGTTACCTGTTGATAAAGTTACAAAGATAGGGGCACTGACTCCTCTATATATCCCACCCAGCAATTTTATAGTACATCCATTTATAGGCACGAGTGATAGTATTTTTGATGCTTCAATAAATAAGGCTGAAATCCAAAAATATTTTGACGTGAATATTTTGAAATTAGTAGACCCCGAAACCAAACAGGAAAAATCCATTAACCTCAGTTCAGGATTGCAAAGAACAGTCCCTGCCTATGTTTTAGAGGGCTATGCCGTTTGGGGCGCAACTGCCATGATGTTAAGTGAGCTGGAAGAATTAGTTCGCAGAATACTATAGAAAGGCAGTTTTAATTAACTACCATCTTTTTAGTTACTGTATAGTTAGAGCTACTGATGCAATAGAAATATATTCCCGGAGCAAGTATATCTCCATTTATAACTATTGAGTGTTCTCCCGGAGCTACGTTAGTATATTCCTGCACCAATAATTCTCTTCCCGTAAGGTCAACTACTTTGAGGTTTACATCCGCGGGTTTAGCAATTGTGTAGTTGATGGTTGATTTATCACTGAATGGATTAGGATAGTTCTGCACTACATTTAACTGTGCCGGATTAATTTTAGCAATCCCTGTATTTACAACCAGTTGAATATAGGTAGCAATATCAATATCTTGAAGATAGTTTGCTCCGTCAACTTTAGGATGAAAAGTTTTATCGTTAGTGTCGCACGGAAAATATACATCATCGCCTGTTTGATCAGGTAGCAGTCCGTGCCCTACATATTCATTCCATAGGGCAAAGCTATTTGCAATGAAAGGCTTTGGCAGAGCAGATATTTTTGAAAAATTAGTTGGATAGGCAAGTGCTGCATCTCCTTTCTGACGGGTAGGGCAGGTATCTTTGAATGCGCCATATCCATAAATAAACCAGCAACTATCAAGCTTAGTAGAGTCGAAGTATGTCACGCTGACAGCAAACTTTGTGCCACCCGGAACCTGGTATCCGTTTGTTGCCCATTTTATAACATTAACCGAATAGTTGTTTCGATTACCAATATTAGTGTCTATAATTAAGGTATCAAGTAAAAATGGAGCCAGTTGGGGATATCCCCGTTCATCTACTGAGTTCAATTGAATTTCAAGTGTATCAGGGTGGTTGCTATGATTTACTTGTATAATTGGGACATATATCGTATCAATTGTAACGCTTAAGATGGACCAGGGGGTAGGGGTATTGTTAGAATAGAGGCTGTCAAATGCCACCGTAATGGAGTTGATACAATCATAATTCATGTAAAACATTGTTTTCCCCTGGTAACTCCCGCTTGTATCTTTAGGAAAACGATAGGAATTATTTATCAATTGTCCTTGCCCACCTATAAAGTTACTTTTATAGCTAAATGAGTCTGACAGGTAATAATCAAACAGGTAACCTGTGGTATCAATTCCACCCGGTTGCCCGGGCATTTTACCTGTTATAATGTGATGATTAGGTAAACCTTTGGATACCTGGTTGTAATAACTTTGGGAATAGGCTAAGGGGAGGAAAGTAAAAACTATAAAGGAAGAGGTTAATATTAACTTTTTCAATGGATAGAATTTATAAATCAGGACATCAAAGGTACGCATTATTAAAAGAAAAACCCTGACGCTAACGGTAGGGTTTTTCTTTTATTGTTTTTATCAACTATTACTCTGTAATAACCATCTTTTTAGTAACTATACTTCCATTTATATCGAAGGTATAGAAATAGATACCAGGACTAAATGTATCAGCACTAAGGTTAATTTCATGTTGTCCGGGACTAATGATGCCATAGTTATTGCTTGCTATAATTCTGCCTGTTACATCATAAACTGTGAAAGTAACATTCGATGCGTTTGCAAGGCTATAAGTAATGGTAGTTTCTTTAT
>Ga0206823_1092_pt2 | contig 20691 bp, 24 predicted proteins | sample Alteio_BWOrgCont_81_FD_152868 | JGI IMG/M metagenome (GOLD analysis project Ga0206823, IMG submission 152868) | Enriched cells from forest soil in Barre Woods Harvard Forest LTER site, Petersham, Massachusetts, United States -... | ecosystem: Environmental > Terrestrial > Soil > Temperate forest >...
ATTATATCGAGGTCGATAATAAAGCCCTCAAAGGAAAATTCATCCGCCTGCCAAAACTCGCCAATGGTATATCTGGTTTCCTTTTCCCCGACTGCTGCAGAAATATTGTATCCTTGATACTTTAATCCATCATTAATCAATTCCATTAAGAACCGGGATTGAGCATTATCCTCCATTACCTCAACAACTGCCGCACCTCCCTCCATTTTTAGAGTTACCGGCAATTCCCCAATAAAGAATTGGACCCGCTCCGGTAATGCAGAACCTTTCGGTTCCGGGAAGCCAAAAAACCTCTTAATCCCCTTCCATATATCCATAACTTCCTCCCTGATGATTAACTAAGCCATCATAGAGAAAATTTATTAAAAAAGTGTTAAGGTTTTGTGAAATTTTAAAATGCAGGCGTCATACTCGGGCTTCTATCCCTAAGCATCCATTTGATTTTATTGAGTTTTTATGGATTCTCGCGGTCTTAAGCGCGAGAATGGCATTTATCGCGAGTAAAACTCAACCACCTGGTGCGGGGACATGATTACCGGGTAAGGCACATCGGCGAGTTTTGGCAGGCGGATGAATTTTCCTTTGAGGGCTTTATTATCGACCTCGATATAATCCGGCACTTGCCTTTCCTGCGTCTGGGTAGCTTCAATCACAATCGGAATCTGGCGGGATTTTTCGCGGACTTCGATAACATCGCCCGGCTTCACCGAATAGCTTGCGATATTCACCGCTTTGCCGTTAACCAGCACATGCTTATGGCTGACGAATTGGCGTGCGGCGAAAATTGTCGGCACGAAATTCATGCGGTAAACCACCATATCGAGGCGGGTTTCGAGCAGGCCAATCAGCCATTCCCCGGTATCACCTTTGCGGCGCAATGCTTCTTTGAAAACCGCGCGCATCTGGCGCTCGGAAATATTTCCGTAATAGCCTTTCAGCTTCTGCTTGGCTTGCAGCTGAATCCCGAAATCGGAAGCTTTTTTACGCCCGGCCGAAGCCGCGCCATGCTGCCCCGGCGGGAAATTTTTCTTATTAATCGGGTCCTTCGCCCGGCCCCACAGATTCACCCCCAAACGGCGGCTGACCTTATATTTCGCTTGAATTCTTTTTGTCATTTTTCTATCAAAAACCTATATTCCGAGGCGGTGAATATAGCCAGATTAAGAAATTTGTCAAATTGTTTGATTGTTTCCGGGAATTTTTCCTAAAATTCCCATGAAACGGCGCTCATGGCTGATTCGGACTCCTGTCCTCATATAACATTAGCCTGGCTAAAGTTTTGTCCCCCGCTTCCCGCGCTGGTCGTTTTTGCCCGTCAAACTCCTTATAATTCCACGCAGGGTGCGGATTTCCTGGGTAGTGAATTCCGCGCGGCCAAGCATATTCCGGATATTGCGGATGGTACCCGGCTTTTTTTCCTCCACCCGAAAGAAATCAGAAATCTCAAGCTCCTGCTCCAGATGTTCGAATAGGCCGATTAGCTCCTCCTTTGTGGCCCTCACCCTGCCCTCTCCCTGGGAGAGAGGGTTCAAGTGATCCCGTGCCACTCCCTCTCCCACTGGGAGAGGGTCGGGGTGAGGGCCATCCTTCTCCACAAAAATCTCATAACAAACTATCGCCACCGCCTGGGCAAGGTTTAAGGATTTGAACTCTTCCGAAACCGGAATATTCATTATCTCATCAGCCAGCGCCACTTCATCATTAGTAAGCCCGCTGCGCTCCGGGCCGAAGACTATGGCACTTTTAAAACTGTCATCCTGAGCCATAGGCGAAGGACCCCGCCCAGCAGCCCGAGATCCTTCACTTCGTTCAGGACGACATACATACTCCCTGGGGCTCACCACCGGCTTTTCCATATCGCGGCTGCGCGCCGTGGTAACGGCAACATGCTGAATATCGGAAACCGCCTGTTCAAGCGTATCATATATCTTGGCTGATTCCACAACCGGCGCGGCATGCACCGCCATATCGATAGCCTTCTGGTTCGGCCATCCATCCCGCGGGGCGACGAGCCTTAAGTCCGAACACCCGAAATTCATCATCACCCGCGCCGCCGCACCAATATTTTCGCCCATTTGCGGGCGGACGAGGATGATGGTGGGGGAGTTGCAAGTTGCAGGTCCCAAGTCCCAAGCTTTTTTCTTGGGACTTGAAACTTGGGACTTGGGACTATTTCTCATTCATCAACTTATACATAATAGAATCATACAACGCATTATAAGAAGCATTGATGACGTTTGCGGAAACACCAACAGTTCCCCATTTATTGCCCTTGCTGTCAGCGCTTTCGATTAGCACGCGGGTTATGGCTTCGGTGCCTTCGCCGGCGGTTAGGATGCGCACTTTATAATCAATCAGGCGGATATCTTTCAGCTCCGGATATTTGCCGGATAGCGCTTTGCGGAGGGCCTTATCCAGCGCATTTACCGGGCCGTTGCCTTCGGCCACCGTCATGATTATTTTCTTGCCGACTTTCACCTTTATCGTCGCTTCGGAAAGATTCACCAACTGCCCCTTGGCATTCCAACGCCGTTCATCGATTACCCGGAAGCTTTGTAAATTAAAAAATTCCGGGATAGTGCCCAAATATTTTTTCGCCAGCAGCTCAAAGCTGGCATTGGCGCTATCGTAAGAATAGCCTTGATTTTCGCGTTCCTTTATTTCGGTAACCAGTGCGGAAATCCTTGGGTCACCGGCATCCGCCTTCATGCCGGTTTCCTTAAGGCGCGCCAATATATTAGATTTCCCCGATTGATCGGAAACCAGGATATTGCGGCTATTGCCGACCAGCGAGGGCTCGATATGCTCATAAGTCACCGGGTTTTTATTGATGGCCGAGACATGCAAACCGCCCTTATGCGCGAACGCCGCCGCACCGACATAAGGCGCATAAATATCGGGCGCGCGATTTAAGCGGTCATTCAAAAAGCGCGAAATATGGGTGAGATGCTTCAAATTTTCCCTGGAAACCCCGGTATGAAAACCCATTTTCAACACCAGGTTCGGAATTACGGAAATGAGATTAGCATTGCCGCAGCGCTCACCCAGGCCATTTAATGTCCCCTGCACCTGCCGCGCGCCGCTACGCACCGCCATCAACGAATTGGCCACCGCGTTTTCGGTATCATTATGGCAATGAATGCCGAGATTTTCGCCCGGGATGATTTTCGCCACTTTCTTTACGATTTCCTCCACCTCATGCGGCAGCGCCCCGCCATTGGTATCGCATAAAACAATCCAGCGCGCGCCCGCCTCATAAGCCGCTAGAGCCGCCGCAACCGCAAATTTCGGATTGGCCTTATAGCCGTCGAAAAAATGCTCGGCATCGAAGAAAACCTCGCGGGATTTTTTCTTTATGTACCCCACGCTTTCGGAAATCATTTTTAAGTTTTCCGCAGCAGTAGTATTCAGCGCATGCTCAACCTGAAAATCCCATGCTTTCCCCACAACACAAATATGCTTCGCCCCGCTATTGATAAGCGCATTCAATCCCGGGTCATTACCCACGGAAGTGCCCGCTTTCCGCGTCATCCCGAATGCCGTGATTTTGGATTTATTCAAACGCGGCAAATCCGCGAAAAATTTATCATCCCCCGGGTTCGCCCCCGGCCAGCCGCCCTCGATATAATCAATGCCGAGCTCATCCAGCAGAGCGGCAATATCCCGCTTATCCTTCGCGGTAAAATCCACGCCTTGAGTCTGCGCGCCATCGCGGAGGGTGGAATCGTATAGGTAAATGCGGTCGGTCATGGGATTATCAAAACGGATTCTTCCGGGTTTTCATGAAAAATTCTAATAACTTCACGATGGAAAATAAGATGACGGCCTATTTCAGAAGTAGATGCATTGCCAGTGTTCACAATGATAACCTTTGGCGGAGCACCATGCAATAGCCCCATATTAAGAAAATCATTGTCCTTGGATACTAAGCAATATCCTTGCTGAACCGCAAAATTCCATATCTGCTTGTCGGTTGCCCGTTCCAGCCCATGCAGAGAAATATGCGATATGTCCGGCCAGATATCCGCTAAAGCATTAATCAGATAGCGGGAAAGGTTCTGGTCAAGAAGCAACTTCACGAGAAATTTACAAAAGCCCCGTCTGATGTAGCATCCGCTCGCGGCTAGCGGCAAAGGCTAGGCATGACCTTACCTGCTCTTCGCTAAGCTCGGGAAAATCACGGCAGATTTCCTGCATATTCATACCAGAAGCCATATATTCAAGCACGTCACTGACAGTGATACGCGTGCCTTTAAGGCATGGTTTCCCTGAACGCACAGCCGGGTCTATGGATATAAGTTCTTTATAATTCATATAGTTAAAATAACTCCTTTTAGAATTATAATCAAGTCTGTCATGCTTTTTACTAAATCCGCAGATTATTTCTTTGGCTCCCATAATTTACTAGGGATTTTTACCGGTCTGCGCCTGCGAATATCGGATAATTTCGGTTCGCTTCCACCAAGCAATGCAAGCCTTTTGGCCGATTCACGGGCGATTAAGGCTTTCAAGGCCTCTCGTAACAGGGCCGATTTTTCCTTAAGTCCGGTGAATTTTTGGGCTTTTTTTATTAATTCATCATCCAATGTAATAGTAGTTCGCATAGTCTTTAAACTCGCCGCCAATCCGTGGTGCCATCTGGCCTGTCTTCCAGGATTATGCCCATAGAAACCAGTTTATTCCGTATCTCATCGGCTTTTTTGAAATCCCTAGATTTCTTGGCCGTAAGCCGCTCATTTATTAAATTTTGAATCTCAATATTATCCTCTTTGCCCCCGCCTTTAAACCATTCTTCGGGAGAATGCTGAAGGAGGCCAAGGAGATTAAGGGCCTGTTTCAAAACCATAGGGTTTTTTATTTCATGTGCTTCGGCCAAAAATACGGAAATGTTGAGGTCGTTATTTAATTTATTTACAAGGTCATCCTGAGCCAAAGGCGAAGGATCTCGCCTAGCCCCGGATCCTTCACGAGGTTCAGGATGACATACCCGGTAAAATCCATCCATCGCCTTCTTCGAATCCTCCAGCAACTTCTCCGTCCAATCCAGCGGGCTCCGATAATGGCTCGAAAGCAGCGCATACCGTATCACTTCACCCTTCACCCCCCTATCCAGCAAATCCTTTACCGTAATAAAATTCCCGAGCGATTTGCTCATTTTCTCGCCATTCACCGTCAAAAACCCGTTATGCACCCAGAATTTGGCGTAATGGGAACCGGGGTTCGCTGAGCAGCTTTGGGCGATTTCGTTTTCGTGGTGGGGGAACATTAAATCGGCGCCGCCGCCATGAATATCGAAATTTTCTCCCAGTATTTTAGTCGCCATGGCGGAACATTCAATATGCCAGCCCGGGCGGCCAACCCCCCATGGGCTTGGAAATTTGCTCGATTCGTCATCTTCATTATCCGCCGGTTTCCATAACACGAAATCGCCGGGATTTTTTTTGTAGCCTTCTACGGCAATGCGCGCCCCGGCTTGCTGCTCTTCAGCCGCGCGCCCGGAAAGAATGCCATATTCCGCATCGCTAGTTACATCAAATAACACATGCCCCGCCGCAATATATGCATTGCCGTTTTTAATCAATTTTTCAATCATCCGGAGCATGGCATCGATATTCTCCGTCGCGCGCGGCTCCAGCGTCGGCGGTAGGCAGCCGAGCGCAGCCATATCCTCATGAAACCAGCCGGTAACGCGGGTGCTAAGCGCCTTAATAGTCTCGCCGTTTTCCTTCGCCGCCTTATTTATCTTATCATCGACATCGGTGATATTACGCACATATGTAACTTTGGGATATTGGCTTTTGAGCAAACGGTAAAGCACATCATAAATCACCACCGACCGCGCATTTCCCAGATGCGGCCGATCATAAACCGTCGGCCCGCAGACATACATTTTGATGTGATTCGGGTCGATAGGAATGAATTCCTGGAGCTGGCGGGTTAGGGAGTTATGGAGGCGGAGCAGGTGCATTAATGTAGCCGGTAGGGAGTGGAAATGTCTATTTCCCTGGGAAAACCGTCATCCCTGGTAATTAAAATAACTTCTCTGGTCTTAGCTGTGGCCCAGATAATGGCATCGGGAAGTTTCAGGCGAGTTTGTCGCCTTATCTTTATTGCTATTTCAGCGATCTCGGAAGTGACGTCCACGCTTTCGAAACTCTCAAGGAATTTGCGTACGGATTTTTCTTTATCCTTTTTTACCCCCGCCATCACTTCAATGAAAGTCACTATACTTATGATAGGTTTTTCAGCATTTTTAATGATTTCTACAGCCTGTTTCCGGCCCCAAAGATAATCAATCAGGATATTCGTATCAAAAACAGATCGCAAATCTAATCCCATTCCTCGCGGAGTTTTCTTTGATATTCGACTCCATCGGTATATTCGACGCCATCTATAGTCAGACCTTTCCCTTTCAAAATTCCAAAGAACTGGCCGATATCGGAAGTAGAGTTTTTCTTTAAAAACATTTCCACTGCCTGCCGAATTCCCTCGGCGCGGGAAATGCCCTGGCTTTTGCATAGTTCCGCCAGTTTCTTCAATTTATTTTCCGGTATATCAACTAAAGTACGCATATATCATATATGTATATCATATATCTACTACGACTGCAAGGCGCTTTCAAGCCCCCTCACCATTCAACCTAGCCAACACCTTCTCCCGCCCAATCAGCGGCAGTAAATTCTTCAGTTCCGGCCCGTGTTCCATGCCGGTTATGGCTTTTCTTATCGGCATGAATAGGTTTTTGCCCTGGCGGCCGGTGGCGGCTTTTAACTTATCCATCCAGGCGTTCCAAGTGGTTTCGTCCCATTGGCCATCAGGGAGGAAATTACCGGCTTGGGCAAGAAATTCTGCATCTTCGATTACGGGCGCAAGCTTCTCATTGCAAATTTTCCACCAGTCTTTTATTTCGGCCAAGGTTTTCAAATTCGGCTGCACTGATTTCCAGAAATTTTCATCGATTTCGGAAAGCCCCATTTCCGCCAGATGCAGTTTTATTTCGGCAAAAGAATAAGCCTGCACCAGTTTGATATTGAGCCGGCTCAAATCCGCTTCGTCATACGTGGTCGGCGCGCGGCCGAATTTGCTGATGTCGAAACCCTTGATTATATCCTCAAGATTGGTGCGGGCCTCCACCATTTCCGAGGTTCCCATGCGGGCCAGGAAACTGTTTATCGCCATCGCCTCGATGCCGGATTCGCGTAAGTGCTTTATCTCGAACCCGCCTTCACGCTTGGAGATTTTTGCATCCTTGGCTTTGAGTAGCGCCAGGTGCGCGAAAACCGGTATGTTTGCGCCGAGCGCCGCGAAAATCTGAATCTGCACCGCGGTGTTGGTAACATGGTCCTCCCCACGCACAATATGGGTGATACCGGAATCGACATCGTCAATCGCGGAAGGGAGCAGATAAGTCGGGCTGCCATCCTCGCGCAGCAATATCGGGTCGCCGAGGTTCTTCGCCTCGAACGAAACTTTCCCACGCACCAAATCATCCCATTCGATTTTGCCATCCTGCATCAAAAACCGGTAATGTGGCTTCCGCCCCCCAGCCTCATATTCAGCTTTTTTCTCCGCTGAAAGATTCAAAGAAGCGCGGTCATAAATCGGCGGGCGACCGAGTTTCATCTGCATTTTGCGCTTTACTTCCAGCTCGACCGCAGTTTCATAACATGGATAAAGCCGCCCCATTTCCAGAAGCTGTTTTTTCACCTCATCATAGCGGGAAAGCCGCTCGGATTGGCGGAATGATTCATCCCATTTTAAGCCCAGCCAAACCAAATCCTCCTTTATCGCATCGGTATATTCTTGCTTGGAGCGGGCGATATCGGTGTCATCAATGCGCAGCAGAAATTCTCCGCCATGTTTCTTCGCATAGAGATAGCAAATCAGAGCCGTCCGGGCATTGCCGATATGCAGGAACCCGGTGGGCGAAGGCGCAAATCTGGTTTTTATTTTGGTCATAATCCTTTGTCATACTCGGGCTTGACCCGAGTATCCATCAAAATATAATGAATGCGATGGATTCTCGCGTCAAGCGCGAGAATGACAACAACCCTTTAATCCACAAACTTATTAGTTATCGGATATCGCCGGTCACGCCCGAATGAGCGGGTGGTGATTTTAACGCCCGGCGGGGCCTGGCGGCGCTTATATTCGGATAAATTCACTGCCTTAGCAATCTTTTCTACGATTTTTTTATCATAGCCCGCAGCGATTATTTCCGATTTTGGCAATTCCCGCTCAATCATCATTTCCAAAATCGCATCCAATATTTCATAAGGCGGCAGGCTGTCCTCATCTTTCTGATTATGCCGCAATTCGGCAGTGGGCGGCCTAGTTATGGTGCGTTTCGGGATGACATTTCCCTGTTTATTGCGCCATTTCGCCAGCCGGTAAACTTCGGTTTTATAAATATCTTTGAGCACTGAATAACCGCCACACATATCGCCGTAAAGCGTCGCATAACCGACCGACATTTCCGATTTATTCCCGGTCGTCAGCACCATTAATCCAAGCTTATTGCTGATTGCCATGAGCAACAACCCACGAATGCGCGATTGCATATTTTCTTCGGTGATATCTTCGGGGCGCCCGGTAAATAATGGGTGAAGACTCTTTCTAAAAACCGAAAAAGCCGGATCAATCGGAATTTCTTCCAACCTTATTCCAAGATTTTTTGCCAGTTGCCTGGCCTCTTTCAGGCTCTCCTCCGAGGTAAAACAGGAAGGCATCATCACGCCCAAAACATTTTCCGGCCCCAGCGCATCCACCGCAATAGCCGCGGAGAGAGCCGAATCTATCCCGCCGGAAATACCAATTACCACACCGGAAAATTTATTTTTCCGCACATAATCTTTGAGGGCCAAGACTAGGGCATTATATATAATTTCATCTTCACTTTCAGTTTTTCGCGCCAGATTATTCTTTATTTTCCAGCCGGATTTTTCCCTTTGGAAATTAGCCAAAAATAATTTTTCCTCGAAAAGCGGCAGGGCAATTTTTTCCTGGGATTTTTCGGAAATCACAAACGACCCGCCATCGAAAACCAATTCATCCTGCCCGCCGATTTGGTTGACATAAACCAGCGGCGCAGCGGCGATTTTCACTGCGGATTTTGCATAACCAAGCCTTAATTTCGCCTTGTTTTTTTCAAATGGCGAACCATTGATGGAAATCAGAATATCCGCGCCTTTCATTGCTTCCGGCACTTCGGCATTCCACATATCCTCGCAAATAAAAATCCCGAGATTAGCGCCGCGAAACTTCACCGGCTTCGGGAGCCCCCCTGCAGCAAAAACCCGCTTCTCATCGAACACCCCGTAATTCGGCAAATCATATTTATATTGCCGGTATATTATTTTTCCCTGCTCGATTAAGAAAGCGGTGTTGAATAGCTCACCTCCACGTAAATCAATCCCACCAACTAAAATCGCAGTTTCCATATTCCTAGTTTCCGCCGCGATTTCCTTTATCGCCCTAATCGCCTTCTCCTGAAATGCCGGCCGCAAAACTAAATCCTCCGGCGGATAACCGCAAACCGCCAGTTCCGAAAAAACTATCAAATCGGCTTTTAATGCCGCGGCCCGTGCGGTAAATTCCAGAATTTTTGCCTTGTTTCCGGGCAAATCACCGACGGTAAAATTACATTGAGCGATGGCGATTTTAAGGGAATCGGGAGATTTCATTCTTCTATATACGGCACAAGCTTACCCATCGGCTTTCCATCTTTAGATAGGGCTATCTCTTTATTTTCCCGAATCAGGTAGGTTAATAGGAATTCCAGGTGCTTTTCAGCATATTCAACATTAAATATTTCCATGAATTATCTTGTTCGTTTATGGGTAAGATTGTCAAGGCGGAAATGAGGAATTTAAAATGGCGAAGACCCCTTAAGCATTGCTGCTAAAGGGGCCTTCTGGTTAATCAGGAAGCGTCGGGCGACGCTTCCTCGTCCTCCGCCGGGGGTCGGTGGAGGGATTCAAGCATGCTCCCCGGGGCTGGGGGAGCATCGTGGGCTGAAGGGGTGGCGCGAGCTTGCGCGAACCCCTCCAGCCACTTCTTGCAGTAATCGCAGGAGCGGGCGTGCCCCTGGATTACTGCAGAGCCTTCTGGGTCAGCTGTTTTGCCCTGGGCGAAGGCAAACAGCTGGGCAACATCCGGGCAAGACGGCGTTTTCTTGCCCAGATATTGCTCCCGGAAGTACTCCCACTCCTCCTCGGCGATAGGAAGGAGTGGGAGGCCCCGAAGGAATATTTCCCTTTCCTCGCTCATAATTTCTTTTCCTTTCTATGAGCTAAGAAAATCGATCTTACAGAACAGGACCGTCCTGATTCCGCCAGGTCTTTCGTCGCGACCTATAGTCCTCCTTTCACGGAACTATAGAGTTGTGCCGCTACTGGAAAAACACTGGATTATCCTGATTTTCTCAAAGGCTGGGTGGGAAGTAAAAGGAAGAGTTGTTAAAGTTTTGTGACAAAACGTGTTTTATGATAAATTACCGGCCTTAAGCCGCATCTTCCCTCAATTCCAGCAACTTCAAACTCCTATCAATCCATAGCGCGGTAAGCTTCTCCTGCACCGAATTTTGCTTCAGCCGCTGGTTTAGGTGCGTGAATGAAACATGGTCCAGCAATTGGTCTTGGTTGAAGCAGGAATAGATATATTTCCGCTCACCGGTTACCGGATCGACATGTTTTTGCAGGCATTGAGCGCAGATTTCCTTCATCATGCATTGCATCGGCGAGTTGATTGAGCCGAGCGCGATATGGCCGGGTTTTAAATACTCTTTCAATACATTATGACGCGATGTCGCCACCGCCGCCATCATCCGGTCGGAGCCGATGGCGATTATGCGGTCAACATCGGCTAATTTTATCGAAGTTTCCCCGAGCTTCCCGCTGCCGTAAGCGGCCAGCGCCTGAACGATATTGCCATGGAAAGTCTTATCCTTAAGCCGGTCCACCGGAATTTCCGCTTCATCGCAGCACCAGATTATCGCATCCGAAGCTTCCTCGATTTCCTTGATTTTATAACGATCGATAACCTTGCGGTAACCGGCGACATATAGCACTTTGCAGCCTTTTTCCTTCATCGCGCGGCCGATTGAGAATAGCACTGCGTTTCCGAGCCCGCCGCCAATCAGCAATACCGTTTCATTCGGCTCGATTTCAGTAGGAGCGCCGGTCGGACCCATCAATATTATCGGCTCATCTTTTTTCAAATATCCGGTAAGGTCGGATGAGCCGCCCATTTCCAGGATGATTGTCGAGATCAGGCCTTTTTCTTTATTTGTCCAGGCGCCGGTCATCGCCATGCCTTCCATGGCGAGAGTGGTGTCGGCGGTGCGCATTGCGAATGTTTCGAAATTCTGCAAACGATAAAACTGCCCAGGCTGGAATGCCCTAGCGGCAAGCGGCGCGTAAGCAGTGACTTCGATGATATTCGGAGTCAGGCGATTTACGCTATGCACACGCGCGATGAATAAATCCGCCATGCGCGAGAGGAATTCTTTGGCACCCGATTTATCATGCGGCGCGGCTTTCGCCAGCACGCGGGAAACCACCGGATAGCCTTGTTTTGCGCTGCCCATCGCCTTCACCACATTTCCGGCGAATGACGGATGCAAATCACCGAAAAAGCTGACGGCTTTGCTCCCTTCCATCGACATCAACACATAAGGATGGTCGGGCTTGGAAACGCCTTGCGGTTTCACCTGCTCGCCATTCTCATTTATCGCGCGGAAATATTTTCCATCGAGTGCGAAATGTTTCGGGTCTTCCCTTTGCACCACGGTATTAGGCGAGGTTCCGGCAGCAATGAAAACCGTACGGCAGGCTAAAATCTCCTCGGTAACCTCGATTTCCTTATTTGCCGCCTCGCGCGTTGATTGCACGCGCAGGCCTTTCACCGCGCCGAAATTATCCATTTTGATGCCAACCGGAGTAACATTTTCGGCAAAACTAATTCCCTCCTCCAGCGCCTTTTCCACTTCCTCATGGTTCAAGCGATAACTAGGGGAATCGAACACGCGCTGCCGGTAAGCCAGCTTCACCCCGCCCCATTTATTGATTAGTGAAAGAATATCCGGCGCGCGGCTTTCCTTCACCGCTTTTTCCCGCTCCGCTCTAATCTCCCGCGCATGGGAAATAAATTCCTCGGCGATAATTTTTTCCTCCTCACCCCATTTTTCCTGAACTTTTTCTTGCCCGCGCTCTTTCACCAATATTTCATAACGCTTCAGGAATTTTTCCACTTGCAGCGGATAATAAGCCAGCGATTCGGTTGCGGTATCTATGGCGGTGAGGCCCCCGCCAATAACCACCACCGGCAGCCGCACTTGCAAATTCGCAATCGAATCTTTTTTCGCAGCTCCCGTGAGCTGCAGCGCCATCAGGAAATCCGATGCGGCGCGCACGCCGCGCGCCACGGCATTCGGCATGGAAATGGTGGTCGGTTTTCCCGCGCCCATGGCAAGCGCTATATGGTCAAACCCTAATTGGAATGCGCTATCATAAGTAACAGTGCCGCCGAAACGCACGCCACCGAACATCGCGAAAGCCCCACGCCGCTCCAGCAGCAACCGAATCAATTTCAGGTAATTTTTATTCCAGCGAATAGTAATCCCATATTCCGCCACCCCGCCAAAACCCGCCAACACCCTTTCATCCAGCTTCTCGAATAATTCATTCACGTCTATAATGGGTTTGAACGGAACTTTTTCTCCCAGCGGAGTTACACCGGAAATATCCTCTGGTAGCGGCTCGATTTTTAATCCATCTATTCCAACCACTATATGCCCATCATTCAAAAGATGGTGCGCCAGCGTAAACCCGGCGGGCCCGAGCCCCGCGATTAAAACCTTATACCCGGTTTCCGGTTTTGGCAGTGGGCGGGCGAGATTCAGCGGATTCCAGCGCGTTAGCAGGCTATATATTTCAAACCCATAGGGCAAATCCAGCACATCCTGCAAATTCCGCGTTTCCACCGCTGGAATATTCACCGGCTCCTGCTTCTGATAAATGCAGGATTTCATGCAGTCATTGCAGATGCGATGCCCTGTTCCGGCGCACATCGGATTATCGACAGTCACCACGCCAAGCGCGCCGATGGAGAAACCCTTCGCCTTCAGCGCATTCATCTCCGATATTTTTTCCTCCAGCGGGCAGCCCGCCAAGGTGACATTCGCGGCATTTTTCTTAAAATTCCCGTCTTTTTCCTTGAAGCCTTTCGAACAGGAATCCTTGCCCTGGTTGTGACACCAAATGCAATAATTCGCTTCATCCAGCGCATGTTTCAGGCTGTATCCGGGATCAGTCAAAGCGAAACCTTCTCTGGCACGCAAATGATGATGCGGCAATTTTTTCACGCTGACGCCATCCACTATTTCCGTCTCGAACGGCACCAGGTTATAAAAATCCAATTTGCGCGGATTTTTGAATAATACGCCGGTACGGTGATGTTTTTTCCCTTCCTCGCTATATAGCGCCCAAGCCGCATATTTCGCGGCGGATTGCAGCTTTATTTCATCGGAAAGCTCTAGCCATTTGGTGACATGCGTTGAATAAACCTCCTCGGTAAATTCTTCGCCAAAATGTTTTTCCAGTTCCGCCCGCAGTTCCAGCCCGTCAAAATTCACCGCCTCTTCCGGTTTATGCGCCTTAGCGGCGCGGCGCTGCACGAACAGCCGCTTCGCCGTATAGACATTCGCCAGCTCATCATGCCGCGCGCGCAGCTCCAGCGTTTGCTGTTCAATGCCAAAAAGCTTGGCGATAAAATCCTCCAGATGCGGCGCCGCATCCACCAGCAAATCCGCTTCATCCTTCTTGGAAATATTTTCGCAATTAACACGCGCCGCCACCAGCCGGTTATGCACCTCAGCATCGGCGGCAGCCAATTCGCGAATGAAAATTTCATCGAGTTTGACCAACCCTTCGCGGGAATATAGATCCTCGAATCTTAGATTGAATGCTAATTTTAGTTCCACTATTTACCTACTGACTCTATTTAGATTTCACTTCAACTTCAATCACCCGCGCCACAGCCTTTCTATTACCCTTACTGTAGGCCAATGCATCACATAACCCTGCCATAATATTATCGAATACTTTTTTCATATATGCTCCTTAGATTGTCATCCCGGCGCAGGCCGGGATCCAGGCTTATCCATTTGCGCAAGCAGATAGGTATGGATCCCGGCCTTCGCCGGGATGACGATTCAAATATCCGCTCCGATATATTCCGATCTTTTCGATTTCAGCACCGGTTTCACCAAATTCTGCTCGACATAATCAACCAGCATTTCCACGCATTCATTGATGCTTTTCTTGCCGGTATCGAGCACGAGGTCGGCGTTTTCCGGTTCTTCGAACGGCGCGGAAATCCCGGTGAAATCTTTGATTTCGCCTTTGCGCGCTTTCTTATATAAGCCTTTCGGGTCGCGCTTTTCGCAAGTTTTCAAATCCGCTTTTATGTAAACGCTGTGAAAAGCATTCGGCGCCGCTGCGCGCGCATGGTCACGGTCGCTTTTATAAGGCGAGATGAACGCGGTTATCACGATGGTTCCACTATCGGCGAATAGCGCCGCAACTTCGCTGACGCGGCGGATATTTTCCGAGCGATCCTTCGGGGTGAAGCCTAAATCATTATTGAGCCCGCGCCGGATATTATCGCCGTCCAGCACATAAACCTGGTGGCCCTTAGTGAATAATCGCTGCTGCAATTCCGAGGCCAGAGTAGTTTTGCCGGAACCGGAAAGCCCGGTAAACCAGAGCACTCCACCTTTATGGCCATTGGCGAGATTTCTTTGCAGCGGCGTAACTTTCGCCTCCACCGGATGAATATTAGTGGATTTTACTTTCACCTCGGAGCGCAGATTAGTGAAACCTTCAACATCGATAATTCCGCCACCGGAAATATGATAATTTTCAACCAGAACGAATCGGCCGGTTTTTGGGTTATCGGTGAAGCTATCCACCGGCATTAATCCTTTAACGCGGAACACCACCTCCGCCACCGAATTGCGCTCAACTTTATTGCCAGCGCTAATTTTCAGGTTATCGGTATTCACCACTTTTTCAATCTCTTTCACCTCCACCATATATTCGGTGGTGTTGATTTTCATGAGATATTTTTTGCCCTTTTGTAAAGCATCGCGGCCGAGCCAGAAAAGTTTTCCGCGGAATAAATTCGTCAGGAACGGCGCATTTTTTGCATGGCTGGCAATATGCCCGCGCTCGACGAAAATCTGCTCATCCAAAGTAATCGCCACCGACATTCCAGCGCTGACAGTGCCGGATTTCGCTTTTCCCGGCCAATTTTCAATCGATGAAACACGCGCGATTTTGCCGGTGGGAGAAAAAACCAGCTCATCGCCAACCGATAAATTCCCGCTTTCAATCCGCCCGGCAATCAGCCGCCTTTCATCGAATTTATAAACATCCTGCACCGGGAAACGCAATGGCAGCGCGAAAAGCGGCGGGGTCGTGGTGAAATGATCCAGCGCCTCCACCACGCTCGGGCCTTTATACCATTTCATATTTTCCGAAGGCTTGGTGATGAGGTCACCCTCTCTGCCCGAAATCGGAATCACGAATATCGGCTTCACGCCGATGCCTTTTAAATATGCGCGATATTCCTTCTCGATTTTCTTGAATTTCGTTTCCGAATAGCCAATCAAATCCATCTTATTCACCGCCACCGCCACTTGCGAAATTCCGAGCAGATGCAGCAGATAACCATGGCGTTTCGATTGCTCCTTCACGCCTTCCTTGGCGTCGATCACGAGCAGCGCCGCCTCGCTATTGGCCGCGCCCGATATCATATTTTTTAGGAATTCCTTATGCCCCGGCGCATCGATAATCACATAATCCCGCCGCGGCGTTTTGAACCAGATTTGCGAAGTATCAATAGTAATCCCCTGGTCGCGCTCAGCCTGCAGCGAGTCCATCAAAAACGACCACTCAAACGGCATCCCGCGTTTCTTGCAAGCAGCCGTAACCTGCTCGAATTTCCCATCGGGGAGCGAATCGGTGTCATGGAAAATGCGGCCGACAAGCGTGGATTTCCCGTGATCGACATGGCCGACGATGACGATTTTTAGTTGCTCGCGTTCTTTAGCAGTTGCAAGTTGCAAGTTGTAAGTTGCAGGTTGTTCTTTATGTTTTATGTTGGTTTTCATTTTGTTATCAGTCGGTAAATTATCTAATCCATCTATTAATATCTTTATAAGCTTCTGTATTTTCCGCTAACTCAAATCCCTTTTCTTTTAATTCTTCTCTCACCGTACTAAATATGATTGCAAGGTTGGAACGCTGCCCCCTCGGAATTAGAATATTGCCTAATAGATTATCTTCATCTTTTAAGAATATATTTATTGCCTCAGGTAAATTCTCCTTACAATCTCTCTGTGTGAATTTTGCCGTCTCAATAGCATGATAATTTGCGGCATGGGAATCATATCTCTCTAGAGCCATAATAAATCCCCGTTGAAACGCTATTTCCCATTGTTCTGCTGTTGGGAATCGTCATACTTACATATACCCTTCAGCTCGCAGCCTTTCGAAACTAACCCTAAAATTTTCCCTGATACGCGCAGCCTTTTGCAAAAGAGGTTTGCGTTCAAACGCGCGATGCACGGCTTCCCGCAACCCTAAATCAACTAACCGGTAAAATTCTTTCTGGCTCATTGGCTCATTTGTTTTATTATTTTCCATTTAGCCTCCTCTTTTACCTTAGTGCTTTTTTCTTCAAGGTTAGCAACCAAAGCCGGATATTCCTGATAATTATCATATACTGTCCAATTATCCGCGAGCGGCATATATAATTCAAAGAAGTTTTTAATGCTTCTTTCATACCTTCTTCTAATTGTTTTTTCTGGAACGTTATGGCCGCCTTCAGCGACACGTTGTGCTACGCGTTCGACCGCTATATCGGCAGATCTCAACCAGAGATAAATTATACTTACAATATACCCTGAATTTTTTGCCTGTTTTAATATTTTAAAAAAGCTCCTAGACGATAAAGTACTCTCAAATGCAAAGCTTACTTTATTTTCCATCGCTTCGTGAATCTCGTTCAACATCACCCTCCCAGCCGCAATCGCCGAAAGCTCCGGCCTAAGCGGGTTCATTCCAGCGGCGATGTAATCGGCGTTGATATACTTCTCGCAATGCAGGAATTCCGGCAACAACACATGCGCCGCCGTGGTTTTTCCCGCGCCGTTAGGGCCGGCTATTATGTAGAGGTTAGGCATTATACCCATTCGCCGTCATCGCCCGAGTTTGCTCTTCGCAAACTATAGGGCGATCCAGCCTTGCCAAGGTTATAGCAGATGAGTCCTGGCTGGATTCCCCTATAATTTTTGCGAAGGGCAAAAATTCGGGGAATGACGCCAGATGATAATTCAAAATAATGTGTCATATAAATCGTTTCATTCAGGATTCATCTTTTCAATTAATCGCAACTTCTGTTCTCTTTTATATTTCTTCAATCTTTTCTCCCGGTGTATTGCGCTTTTTGCATCACCGTGAATCTCATAATATACAAGTAAATTCACGCCGTATTTTTTTGTAAAACTTTCTTGCATTCCATCCTTATGCTCATATGTCCGCCTGCCTAAAGCCGAGGTAACACCTGTATATAAAGTCCCATTCCTTTTACTGGCGAGAATATAAACATAAAACTGTTTCATAATGTTTTTACGGGCTGGATCACCCTATAGTTTGCGAAGACGCAAACTCGGGCGATGACGGCAGCCATCACATATACCCATCCGCCCGAAGCCGCTCGAAACTCGACTCATCCGTATCCCCGCCCATCGGCCTGCCGCTTCTTTCCGACACTTTCGTCACCTTCAATTCCGCTATAATTTCATCGATGGTTTTCGCGTTTGACGCCACCGGAAATGTAATGCCTTTTTCGCCTAAACTCCGAAACCGCATCATTTTCCCGCCATAATCCTGTCCGTAAAATTTCCCATAAGGCTTGGCGTAATATAACGGCACAATCGGCAGATTCTCGCGTTTTATATATTGCCAGATATCGAGTTCGGTCCAGTGCAACAATGGGTGCACGCGGACGTGGGTGCCGGGTTTGAAATCGGTCATGAACTGGTCCCAGAATTCCGGCGGCTGGTCTTTTACGTCCCATTGGCCTTCGCTGTCGCGCGGAGAAAAATAGCGCTCCTTGGCGCGCGTCGCTTCTTCGTCGCGCCTTATTCCGGCGATGATTCCGGTGAAGCCTTCGCGCGCAATTACATTTTTTAAGCCCCCGGTTTTCCTGGCCGCCACCCTGGCTGAATGCGGCAATGTCGCGTCAGTAGTTTCGATGGAGGGGCACATTTCACTTATGAGATTTATCTTCCATTCCTTCGCATATTTATCGCGGAAAGCATAAACTTCATCCATCTCCAAATCAGTATCGCAATGAATGAGCGGAAACGGCACCGCGCCGAGGAACGCCTTCTTCGCCAGCCAAATCATGGTGTTGGAATCCTTGCCGAACGACCACAGCATGCCAAGCTTTTCAATCTTATTAAAAGCCTCGCGGAAAATATAAATGCTCTGCGCTTCCAGCCGGTCAAGATGATCCATCTCGGCGTTTTTTGCCGGGCGGAGTTTTTTGATGTTGCCGGGTTTCTTTTTCTGTTTACTTTTTTTCATTTTTTGCTTTTCCATATTCTTCTTTTGATAGCATAACTGCTACCTTCTTCCCTTTATCAAAAATAAATTGCGGCCCCTCGATTAATGCCTTATCGAATATTTCCTCCAATTGTTCTCCGGCTTCTTCTAATTCCCATTTTCTTTCTTTCATAATCAAACTTCCCAATTGGGAATTTCTTTATCGGCCAGATGAATTCCACATTCGGTTTTCTGCTTTCCTTGCAAATCTATCGCATGCGCCCAGCGGCCGGCGCGTTCGTCCTCGCCGGGTTTCACCGCCACCGTGCAGGGCGCGCAGCCGATAGAAAGATAGCCTTTCGCCACCAGCGGATGCTGCGGCAGATTACGCCTGCCTAGCTCGGCCTTGAACTCTTCTTTTGTCAAATGCGCAAGCGGATTGATGCGGAAACGGTTATCTTCATCGAGCTCAATATTCCGCAGATTTTCACGATCTTTGGTCTGATAATGTTTCCTGCCGGTAATTACCGCGCTGAAATCCCATTCCTTCAAGGCACGCGCCAGCGGCTCAACCTTGCGCAGCCAGCAGCAGCGGTTAACCCCGGTTTTCCAGAGCTCGCCATGCGGGTCGACTGAAAGCAGCAATTGCGGGTCGGGCCGGATGAAACGCACATCGGTAAGCCCGAAATATTTTTTTAACTGCTCTACATAATCCAGCGTTTCCTGAAAATGTTTTCCGGTTTCCAGGAACAATACCGGAATGTTTTTATCAATCTCGGCAGTCATGGCAATCAGCAGCGCCGAATCCGCCCCGAATGAGGAAAATAGGGCGATTTTGTCCGGAAACTCCTCGCGAATCATCACGCGCAGCAAGGCCACGCCATCCAGATTTCCATAGAAAGCCTGGAGCCGTGAAATAGAAATCTGCGGATTATTTTCCGGTAAGTTTTCCACTTCCAGCTCCGTTTTCAAATTGATTCTTTCGCTTTGCATATATTTTTCAAGAGGGAATTTTGCTCCAGCCAATCGTCGGTTTTCCCGGCCACTGCCTGCATATCATCCCCTGCTTTTTTCCATTCGCTTCGTAAAATTCCAAGTTCCTTCACTTTCTCGCCCCATTCCATGGGAAACAGTTTTTCCAATAATTGCCGCACTCTCCGGGCCAATCTCGGGCTCGCGCCGCCGGTTGAAACGGTAACTAAAAAATCTCCCGCCGCACTATTGCCGGCACATGATAATCACAGTGTTTTTTATTATCCTCCACATTCACCAGCACCTTATATTCCCTAGCCTGCGCCGCCAATTCCGCCGCTTTTTCCTCGGCAAAATCCGCAATCATCACCACCGCAACCCCGGAAAAATCTTCCGCCTCCGGCAACCGAATCCGAAGCCTTTCTCCGGCAGCTTTTTTCAATTCCGGAGATGGATTATCGGCAAACACCGAAACCCATTTCGCCCCGTCATCATCCAGTAGCTTTAGCCGCCTGAGCGCCGCCACGCCATTGCCAATCAGCATTATTTTCAGGCGTGAACTATCGAGGAGGATGGGGAACATAGGCGTTGTCCGTCTATCGTTGTCCGTTTATCGTTATCCATAACTCGAATAACGATAAACGAACAACGAATAACGAACCCACTAAAACAACCGGCTAATCGCGTGGCTCGCGCCTTTCAAATCATCACCCATGCCATTCACCGTATTGCACCCGGCAAGCACCAGAGCGCCGAATATTAAAGCCGTTATTATTTTCATCTTTTTCTCCTTTAAGTTAAGATTACTGGTAACTGGATAACTAGTAACTGGAAAAATCCAGTCATCTAGTTACCAATCATCTAATTTAAGCCGCCCACTTATAAGCCGCCAATTCTTTTTTTGCCTCCGTTAAAACCGCCTCTATTCCGAATCTTTCGCAGAAATCTCCGAAGCCTTCGGCGGTGTTTTTGTTTTTCGCATAAAGCCCAATCATCGGTTCGAGCGCGGCCGGCACTTCCGCCAGCGGCACTTTATCGAATATTTTTTTATTCAGCCTTGTGCCTTCGAAATCCCCGCCGATATAGATAACATAGTGGTCCGGCA
>Ga0206823_1112_pt1 | contig 20630 bp, 14 predicted proteins | sample Alteio_BWOrgCont_81_FD_152868 | JGI IMG/M metagenome (GOLD analysis project Ga0206823, IMG submission 152868) | Enriched cells from forest soil in Barre Woods Harvard Forest LTER site, Petersham, Massachusetts, United States -... | ecosystem: Environmental > Terrestrial > Soil > Temperate forest >...
TCTTAACAGACGATACGATAATGTCCTCATCCAAAGGTTGAATGGTACGCAAGTCGATAACATCAGCGGAAATGAACAAGCCATCGCTTTCCAATTGATGAATCGCTGTAAGTGCCATACTCAATGCCTGTGAACAGCCCACAATGGTGAAATCATTTCCTTCACGCCGTTTAATACCTTGGCCAATAGGAATTTTATAATAGCCTTCTGGCACTGGCCCTTGGCAACGCATTAACCAACGATGTTCAAAAATTAATACCGGGTTATTATCTTCAATTGCACTCATCATTAACCCTTTTGCATCATAGGGTGTGCTTGGCATAATCATTTTTAACCCTGGAACACCCATGAGCAAGCCATGAATGGATTGGGAATGCTGCGGTCCTGAACCCCAACCACGACCTATGGCTGACCAAATGACTAAGGGAACCCGCGTCTGGCCAGCATCCATAAAGTGTATTTTTGCCGCATGATTAATTAACTGATTAAATGCCAGCAATAAAAAATCCGGCCGATTGTGTAAATAAATGGGTCGCTTCCCTTGCATCGCCGCCCCTACACAAACCCCCATTAACCCTTCTTCCGAAACAGGCGTGTCAAAAACACGTTCACCGCCGAATTTTTCTTTTAAATCGCGTGTGACACCAAAAATATGGCCGGGATCAGTAGCACCCTGCCCTAATACAAACGTATCCGGATCTTGCGCGAGTTTAATGTGTAGTGCTTCATTTAAAGCGGCGGTGTAATCAATAACACGTGACCCCTGGTCACACGGGTGAGTGTGTTGATCCGCATAATCCACAACCAAATTTTCATCCCACAGCATAATGCCATCCTGATTTAAGCATAAACGGTATTAAACAAAAGCGCCGGAGCAGGATGAGGACTGTTCAAAGCAAACTCAAAACTGTCTTCAATTTCTATTTGTATTTTATTTTTGTAGTCCTCATCCATGGCTAGCGTCAAAATTTTCCTCTTTTGCAAGGCTTGTGTTAACACGTTAATGGGATCTTGCGCCATCCAACTGCTAAGCTCCTGTATAGGACGATAACCGGTTGCTGAATCATCACCGACACCATGGTGGCCTCGCCAGCGATAGCTATTAATAACCAGATAACCAGGACCTTCACCGTCCCGTGCTCTCTGCACCGCACGAGACATGAGCGCATAAATCGCCAGTATGTCGTTACCATTCACTTCTTGTGCGGGCAAACCAAAATGTGCAACACGATCAATAATTTTTACATGGTGCGGTTGGCGCTCATCGAGGGGGGTGCATACGGAATAAAAATTGTTTTCACAAACAAAAATAATGGGTAATTTTTTCAAAATGGCAAAATTCAGGGATTCCCAGTGTACCCCTTCTTCCGTTGCCGCATCACCAAAAAAAGCGACAGACACCCGCGATGCTTTATTCAGCTTTTGACTTAAAGCAAAACCAGTCGCAATCGGTATCGCACCTGCCACAATCGCAGAACTCCCTTCCATACCCACTTTTTTATCTAAGAGATGCATGGAGCCGGCTAATGATTTTGCACAACCCGTCTCCCGACAGTGTAATTCTGCCATCATCGCCCGCAAATCACCCCCTTTTGCTAAGTAATGACCATGCGCTCTGTGGCTACAATAGATTAAATCTCCCGCGTGTAAAGCCAGATTACATCCTGCAGCACTTGCTTCTTGACCGATAGACAAATGCACCGGTGATTTCATAGCATCCTTGTGATAATCCCTTTCTATGGCTTCTTCAACCATACGGATACGCAACATAACAAAATAGAGTTTTAATAAGAAATCCGACTGATAATGTTGAGTATCTGTCAAAAATTTTTTTGAATCGACCGCTTCACACGGAAATTTGATCATGGGCCTCCGCACTGGCATACAAATACCACTGGTAAGTTAATTCCAAGCCTTGCTCTACGCTTATTTGTGCAGACCAACCTAATGATGTTAACTGACTATTGTCTAATCGTTTTTGCGACACACCATCCGACTGGCTTCTATCCCAGAGCATTTGCCCTGAAAAACCTACCGTCTTCGCTATCATTTCCGCTAACGCTTTAATAGAAATATCACCACCATAACCCACATTAATAGGATTATTTTTTGCGCTCACATCTTTTGCTAAACAGCGAATAATTGCGCGCGCCACATCATCAACGTAGATTAATTCACGACTGGGTAATCCTGAACCCCATACGGTTACCTGGCTGACTTGATTCACTTGCGCGTGATGGAATTTGTTTATCAATGCCCCCACCACATGTGCGCTTTTTTGATCAAAATCGTCGTGTGGGCCATACATACTACTGGGGATAGCACAAATAAAGTGAGTACCATATTGCTGATTAAATGCTTCGCATAATTGTAAGAGGGCTAATTTAGCAACGGCATAGGATTGACTGGTGGGCTCTAAATAGCCAGAAAACAGTAATCGCTCGTGCATAGGCTGCAAGGTATGGCTAGGATACATACAGGAAGAGCCCAAAAAAACAGCTTTCTGAATATTGACACGCTGACAAGCGCGCATGACATTTAAAACAATCAATAAATTATCTAGCATTAAATCAGCTGGAGCCGCTTGGTTAAGCGCAATACCGCCGCTTTTTCCCAATAAACAAACTAGCGTGCTGGGTGCATATTGTGTCATCAATGCAGTGACTTGCTTGAAACTATACCAATCCAATCTATCTTGCTGCACAAGGATTACCTGATGGTCAGGATTGTTTCTAAGCTGCGCGACTAGGGCGTGGCCTAGCATTTTATCAGCCCCTACAATTAAACATTTCTCATTATTCATGTGAAACTAAAAACCATCCGGCTTATATAGCACAATGCGACTGCCTTGATGTTCAAAACGAAAATTCACACAAATATAATCTTTCAATTTTTCTTTAATACGCACTTGAGCAGCCACATCGGCATAAAGCAATAAAAACCCTCCTCCTCCAGCGCCTAAAAGCTTACCACCCTTTGCACCTGCACTTTTAGCCAGTGTATACATGTGATCGATTTGTGGTAAAGAGACATTGTCCGACAATCCTTTTTTACAGCACCACGCCTCATCTAATAATTTTCCAAATTCATCTAAAGATTTTTTTGGATTTGAAAGAATCGACACCGCTTCGCTCACCATCGCTTGCAAAGTTTGTAAGATATTTTTATTGGCATTGATTTTTTTTACCTTAGCCGCTTCAATAGCTGATGCAAAACGAGAAAATCCAGTAAAATACAACACAAGACGTTGCTGTAAAGTATTTAATCTCTTTTTATCAATAATAATAGGCACCACTGTGTGCTCATATTTTTTTTGAAAGGTAATCAGATTAAAACCACCATAAGCCGCTGCAATTTGATCTTGACAACCTACCACTTCTTGTATGATATCACGCTCGATGTGGGTTGCTGTTTGCGCCAATTGCTTAGGCTGGATACGTTGACCACGCAGCGCCAGTAAGGAATGAAGTAATCCTACCGTAAAAGAACTACTAGAAGCCAAACCTGAGTTCGCTGGTAAATCTGCATTGTAATGAATCTCTACGCCTTCCACTTGTTTTAGATAAGACAATACCCCTTTAACGGCAGGATGTTTTATTTCGTCATAATTTTTGATGTTTTCAATACAGGAATAAACAATACGATGCTTATGCTCGAAAAAAGGCGGTAAATGTCTACAAGAAATGTAACAATAACGGTCAATACTGGTGCTAATAACACTGCCTCCGTTTTCTTCGTACCATTCGGGAAAATCAGTGCCTCCACCAAAGAAGGAAACACGAAAAGGTGTTTGACAAATAATCACGCTACTCTTTCCTTAAGTAACAATTTTCTAGGCAGTTCAACAGAACACATCTTTTCAAGATGTGCTTTCACGTTCTCACCAAATTTTCTTTTAATAAAATTTAAATAGCGAGGATTAGAGAAATAGGATACAAAGGCTTTATCACGAAAAGCTAACACCTCTGCAGACGTTAAATACTCTGTAGGCAACGGCGTACACTCATAGCTATGTTGTGAATAGCCTATCCATGACATAGGCAATTGCCAATTTTTTGACTTCGCCTGAACATACAGTTTAGACCCAGGATAAGCCATCGCACTATAAAAATTAGCAAACTCACAGTTCGCTTCTATAGCGAGATCTAAGGTTTCTTGCATGGATTCATAACTATCGTCTGGCAGACCAAAAATATAATTACCGATGACATTAATGCCCGCTTCTTGAATCTTTTTCACACGCTGTAAAATTTCTTCACTGCCAAAGCGTCCCTTTTCAACGCCCTCACGTACATGCTTACTACCCGATTCAATCCCCAGTGCTAACCAGCGAAACCCTGCACTTTTTAATTGTTCTAAGAACTCATCTTTAACGGTATCCACACGCGCATAAGCCCATATATTCAGATCGTAACCCCGTTTAATTAACAATTCACAAATCCCTAATACATGACTTCGATTTAATACAAACATTTCATCGACAAATTTAATATTTTTAATCCCATAGTCTTTCACTAACCTGTCGATATCTTTTACAACCAGTTCTGGAGACCAGAGCCGATAGGAAGATTTTCCGAACGGTGCATTGATACAGCAAAAAGAACATTTATAAGGACAACCCAATGAGGTGTGCAAAGAAACGTAAGGTTGACGTTCTTCAATATTTTCAAAACAATGCCAATTGTGCGCGCGATAGCGATCCATGGGTAATAAATCCCATGCACCATGGGGCATTGCCGCATCCAGATCATCCAATAGTTTTTCTGCTTCGTTGCCGATTATTTCCTTATCTTGTCGGTACCACAAACTTTTAATCGTGTTAAAGCAGGGTGTTTTTTTCATTAACGCCTGCGCTGTTTGTAAAATAGTTTGCGGACCTTCCCGGTCACAAACAAAATCAGTCTCCTCTTCCTGCATGGTTTGTAGTGGTAAAGCCGCAGGATGCGTACCGGTCATCATGATTTTGTAATCACGACTGAGATTTTTTATAGCACTCACAATTGCCCCTGCAGCAGGCATGTTTTGTGTAGATGCGGAAGGCTGAAACCCATAAACAACTAACACGATCAAGGTTGGCATTGACGCTTTCGCAATGCTTTCTGCCACTTTTGTCGGTGATAAGTTTTCAGCAGGGGCATCAATAATTTGTACTGAACAAGCGTTATTTCGCAAATAAGTTGCAAAAAGAGCCGCTAGAGACGGCGGTTCAATCGCAGAAAATTGCTGACTAAGCGATTGATAAATCGTCTGCGTATCCCCAGCGTTAATCAGTATAATATGAGGTTTTTTTTGCAATGGATTCCCTCCCACTAAAAAAGATAAAAATTTTATACTCACACATTCGCATAGAGACTATTCTGTAGCATGACATAGCCTTTTATAAGCTCAACAATACCATCATCGACAGAATACTGCGGTTTATAGCCTGTGTTTTCTATTTTTTGGTTTGAAACAATATAATTTCTTTGGTCAGGATCTTTGCCGCAGTGTGCTTCTAGGTAATGGAAAGCGGGCAAATGATCTTTGATTTTAGCACAGAGTTCGCGTTTGGAAAGATTTGCATTGGATAAACCAATATTAAAAATTCCGCCTTTCATTAAGTCAAAATATGCCATCGCATGTAAAAACGCGTTTGACACATCTCTAACATGAATATAATTACGTTTAAAGTGGCCTTCAAATAAAACTAAAAAACCATCATGAACCGCGCGATAAGTAAAATCATTGACCAATAAATCCAGACGCATACGTGGCGATAAGCCAAAAACGGTAGCCAGACGATAACTGATGGTATTGGGGTGTTCTAACAAGGCCTTTTCTACTTCCACCTTTTCGATAGCATACTGTGAAATAGGCTTCAACGACGATTGTTCGTCACAATCATTATTTTCATCCCCTGAGCCATAGGCGCTGTTAGTCGTAGGCATGACAACACGTTGATGTGGACTCAGGTACTTGAGCATCATCAGCACAGCCGCTTTGTTTACCGCCGTTGCGGTTAGGGGATCCTGCTCACACAAAGGAGCGCCTACCAATGCCGCTAAAGGAAAGATATAATCTGCTTTTTTAAGTGCGGGTAACATCACCGATTGCAAACACACATCGCCTTTGATGACCTCAAAATTTTTATGGTAACAAAGGGCATTTAAACTAGTTTGCTTATACCGAAAGTTATCAACAACGATAACTTTATAGCCATTCGAAAGCAGTTCGGCAACAAGCACTGAGCCTATATAGCCAGCACCCCCTGTCACTAACACAGTTTCCATATTATCTAGAGCCTCCGTAAAAAACTATACTCTTCACACTTCTATTCAAAGCAGGGTCGTATGCTATCTAAAATAAATGACTTTTACAAATTAAATCATCGTGAGCTGTCGCTCCCACGTGTCCTTTTCGTCCAGGCAGCAATGGTTCTATACTCTTCGCACTTGAATTTTCGGTCTGCGTTGCTCACTCAGCTCGCAATCCTCATGTATCATACAGGAACGAAGGTTGCTCGCTTTCGTAGCGCCTTGCCGAAAACCCAATTGCTATGAGTATATCTAATGGTTTCCCGTGAACAACCGCTTAAACGCACTCAACCTGCTTAATAAAAGCATAAGAAAATATGGTTATAATTGATATTGTATAAACGTCTTCTAACCTGATGTCATTGTATTTTTTTAATTTATACTCACATTAGCCTCTTCAGGTGTAATGAGTATATACTCACAGCAATTGGATTTTCGGCAAGGCGCCACGAAGGCGAGCAACCGGAGTGTATGTGGATACATGAGGATTGCGAGCCGAGTGAGCAACGCAGACCGAAAATTCAAGTGCGAAGAGTATAGATGGAGGTAACTGAATATGCCCACTAACGACGAACTGATTAACAACCTTAAAAAAAATCACCTCGCGCTGGCCAAAACGATCTACCCAGGACAGACAATGGATGGCCTGCGACCACCTCGTACAGATATCTCTCCTGAACAAGAAGAGACGATAATCTATGGCAAAAAAACCACGTATACTAAGAACTTATTCTTGCTGGAGTTGGTTTTAGAAAAAAAAGAACGAGTACAAGCACTGTTTGCGGTGCTATCCAAAACAGGACAACACTACGCGGCGAACATGCTGTTGGGTAAGAACGATGTTGCCTTAGCACGGGAGAAAGCTTGCGAGGAGGCAATACGCCCGCATTTTGTGCACATACTTGAAGCCATTGGCAAGCTTGAGGCCATTGGCAAGTCCAGCAAGGTGTTACAGAATACTATTGGCTCTGTGTTTGACACTAGCATCGGTAGGGAGTTACTGGAGAAGTGCAATATCCAGCATACTTCCATTCAACAAGCCCTGCTTGTATGGACTGCCGCTAGGCAGCTGGGATGTCTGCGGGAGCTTATCCGTTATCTTCATGATCAGTGCCCATCCATGCGCTCAATGCTCCAACCTATCCTGTCTCAGGCTGAAAATGCTCAGCCTGAGAAAAAAAATAATTCTCTCGAACAGAGCAAGCTGTCATCACTCCCTTCAGCAGACGGTGAAAACCCGATATTTAATTGCGTGTTTAACTCACTAGTTATTAAAAAAATGATGTCTCCAAGTAACGAGTTTCTATGCGGCTTATATGCAAATAGTGTTTTTGATAGCTTTGAAACATTGCAAGAAGTTATGGTACTGCCTACCCGGGGTGAGAAAAATAACCGTTTGTATAAGATGTTTTTTCAGACGAAAAACCAAAAAATATTGAAAAAAATTTGTGAATGTTTGGATACCGTAGAACAACGTGAGCTTGCTACCTATCTACAAGGCGGGAAGGAACCTCTGTGCTTTTCTACAATATTTCCTGGCCTAATAAGCAATCGTTTCCTGTTAACAACAAAAATCGATATCAACCCAGAGCTTCTAGCGTCTTTACGCGATAATCGCATTATCGATCAGTCTCAGTTAGAGAGTCTGCAAAATCCTGAGAAAATAACATTGCACAAAGCTAGGCAACTTTGTAATATCTTAGACTACCTGCCTGCTCAGAGGATGTCCGCCCTAGAGAAATCTCTGTGTGACAACCAGCAACCACACCTTGTGAAGCTGATAAAAAATGAATATAACGAAACAGATCTGGCACAATGTCAACGTATCATTCAGCATCAACACACTAACGCGGACAAGCTGCTCAAGATAACACTGCTGACTGATGAATGTCTGAACGAGTTGTCTCAACAAGGTGTTATTAACTCACGTCAGATGGCAGCGTTGCGTGCTGCTCAAGACTCTGATACTAAAAATGCTACTTTTAGCCAAATCTTGCAAAAAGCTCCTCCTGAAACTTTTGAGTCTCTATTCCACTACCTCAGCTGTACCCATGCAATTCGCAGACAGTTGGTCCCTCTTCTGTTTGACCCTATGTCGATCAGTGAACTTAATGATAAAACGAACACCTTCTTCAGCAAATTAGCCTATATCATCGCTTCAGCTCCCACAGAAGGCATTATGCGCCAAGTGGATATTTGGGAGAAGATCTCCAGGTCTCACGACTGTTTGAGAAAAATACCGTACACGGGGGGGAAGGATCCTGTTTCCTCAGAACTGCGTAAGCGGATGTGGAAGAAAATAGACAAAGCGCAGAACATACTTTTTCTTAAGACAATGTCAGCTTCTACTACTAAAGAACCTTCTCTCTTTAATGCTAGTCCGACAATCTTTAAACCAACAAAGAAAAAACTTGAAGCTGAAGAACAGGAATTACTACCTGCCAAATTGTCAAGTTTCATATCATTATGAAGGTGATGCAAGGATACTCACAGCAATTGGATTTTCGGCAAGGCGCCACGAAGGCGAGCAACCGGAGTGTATGTATGATACATGAGGATTGCGAGCTGAGTGGGCAACGCAGACCGAAAATTCAAGTGCGAAGAGTATATACGCACTGGCAGCCAATGCTTGAGTAACCGAGGAGGGTGTTATTGCTACACTAATCGTCTCTCTACGCACTGATCAGGAGAAGCCGCACACAAGTCAGCCGTATCGCGCGAGGCATCGACAAACAGACCCGATGAGCTATCCAGCTTTTCTGGCGCTGGTCCAAAAAAATGAGCGCCAGGTTGCGGCGTACGTTGCGGCGTACGCACTGGTCCAAAAAAACGAGCGCTGGGTTGTGGCGTATGCGATATTAAAGCGGCAACAAACCCATCGAGCATCTCTGCCAAATCCTCTGGCTGGGCACTAACAACCGTTAGCAACAGATTTTTAAATGCTTTATCAAACAGTAGCGTGTTAAAAGCATTATCAGCTTCCTCACACGCTAGCATGAATGTTGGCGGTAAACTAACCGCAAAATAAACGTGAAGTTCTGAAGAAAATGGAGTACTGTTCAACAGTGAATCTTGAGAAGGTTTAAAATAAAGGTTGTCTAGTTCTTCCGTAATGGCAAATTGTTCGCTTTCTGAAGCAGACTGTTTAATTTTAATTAACGCTCGCGCATGTCTTTTAAATTTTAAAAATTTATCATATTTTTTTAAGATTACAAATTTTTTTAATTTTAATAAGTTATACGACAAGGGTTGAGATTTACCTGTTTCAAGATTAATGATTCGCATTTTTAAGAAAATACTTTCATCGGGCAGATTGAGGTTAAACTTATATTCCCCGCGCTTATGCGTCGTATATTGCATAAGACATCTGGATACGCTCCTAATCGGTAGAAAAGAAAACGTAGGAATAAGCTGGATCCAGTTTGTCAATAACTCAACTAATTCTTGGACATTTTCACGTATCGTATCGATGATGTTGGCATCAAAGTTCAAGTTCATCAGAAGAAATTGCAGTTGCTTTTTAAACTCAGTCTCAATGTGTGCTAGCCCCAGTATCAGTGCAAGCACTTGATTCATATCGGCGTTGTCAGTAGCTATTGCGCGTAGCATCATTAACTGAGCGGCCAAAATTTTCAGCTGAAAATTCGCTTGCGGTAATATTTGTTCTTTAGCCTTAGTGAATTTGTTTGTCATGCACGTATCGAATTGTTTTTTTATAGTGGTGTCAATCAAATTATCATGCAACGCATTAACGCATATCTGTATGGCTCTCCGAGAATTTTCTACAATTAAAGAGACTTCCCTAGCGGCAGAAACATATTGATGCAATGCGGTTGCATTGCGTTTCAGGGCGATAAATTCTTGGCAAGCTTTCAGCGCAGTAGAATCCGAAGTTTCTAATTGATCAAAAATTCCCTTATGAACAATATAATTTTCAAGCGCCGTCATCGCCTCTGTTCTGCTGTCAGTTGTAAAATTTGCATTGGCTTGTCTTGCTCTAAAATATTCTAGTAATTTCTCGTGAAATTCTTGTTCGGCGTTAATTGTATTATTTAAGATGTGTTCTGAGTCTACATTTTTCTCAATACTCGATCGATCTCTCAGTACGCTCAAATAAGAGGCTGTCGTCCAACCCATTTGTGTAAAATTCGAGACCTGCTTTTCAACGCTGAAATTTTTAATAAGCTTATCAATTTCGTCCAGCGAAGCTAACATTCCGGTCGGTGTGTAATCCATGCCACGAGTAAATAAATGAATATAATATTGCTGATCTTGTAGTGTTTTTTGTAAGCTGCTAGCAAGACCACCCGCGATAACTGCCGAGCCGACGGATAAAGCAAGCTGTCCAGAAACTTTCTTTTTTTGTTCTTTGGAACAAAATTGAAATTGCATAATCACGACTGCAAAGCGACCGTAGGTAATGGTATCAATATAAGAATCACCATATTTTTGAAAAAAAACTTGCAAATCAAATTTATTGTTACCATGACCGGTCCCCGCCAAGAGTGTTTGAGCTTTTTTTGTCATCTCATAAGGAGGATTGATGACGCTCACTTGTTCAGTACAATTGAGTGCCAATACGTAATAGATTTCTTGGGATGATTGCTTACGTAGCGTCGTTAAATCCAAACTGATTTGTGTACTGACTGATCGAGTATGCGGAACAACGGTATTGAAGTGTGTATCAAATTGACGTCGTAATTCCGCTAAGGAATAAAACAAATACGTGCAACAAGCAATAGTACGATTTTCAATATTGGATACGGTCGCAAAGCTTTTTATGACGGGTGAATGGCTGGTATCACTTTTTTCAACTGGGCTTTCAGTAGAAAAATCACTTGCGCTGCCGGCTAAAGACACGGCTGTTGTGAGATGGTTTAAAGAATCCACTGTTGATGTAGGCAATGCGGCGTTGGAAGCATTAGTTTGGCATGGAAATCGAACCGTTACCTGCATTGAATTGGCATCGGAAACCTTTACCGTTTTAGCGGTTATCCTCTTTTTTTTCATAGCCGAAGGTGGTGTAACCAATACCGCCGTAGTGGTTAAAACCCCTTCGATAGTATTTATTCCAGCTCCTAAAGTAACCGCAGGTATTTTGTTAGGCATTAAATTATTCCTTTAATTTAATAGGTGAAAGTTTTAGATCGTGCGTTGCTTAATAGGGCTTCTTATCCCGAGATGAACATTCGCCGCTGCAACGATTTTAGCCAATGTTTCTGCAATATTTTTCACATGTTGGGCATCCTTCCCCTCTACCATCACGCGTACAACAGATTCGGTACCGGATGCACGTAAGAGTACACGTCCTCGGTTTAACAGTGTTTTTTCTGCAGCAACGATGGCTTTTTTTACAGTAGAACACTCTATCACTAATAAAGGTTCTTCTACAGGAATATTTATCAGTTTTTGTGGAATTTTTTCCATACCTTTTTTCGCGTCATGCAAGGTTTTCTTTCTCGCCTGAATAGCCGCGAGTACTTGCAAGGCAATAATAACACCATCGCCCGTCTTAATTAGATCATTAGAGATAATATGTCCCGATGACTCCCCACCCAATTGCCACCCTGTTGCTTGTAAATGCTCATTAACATAACGGTCGCCCACAGGTGCCCGTATAAAAGCCAGTCCTAGTTTTCCTACCGCCAATTCTAAGCCTAGATTACTCATCGCTGTTCCAACAATGCCACCCTGTAGCACACCTTTTTCTACGCCATATTGAGCCAGTAAAAAAAGTAATTCATCACCGTCAACAATTTCACCGCAATGATCCACCATCAGTACCCGATCACCATCCCCATCAACAGCAATGCCTAAATCTGCTTTTTCTGATAAGACGGTTTGTTGTAATCTCTCTAAGTGAGTAGAGCCACAATCTCTATTGATATTTAAACCATCTGGCTCCACACCGAGAACGGTTAAGTGAGCGCCTAATTCAGAAAATACCTGTGGGGCAATCTGGTAGCCGGCGCCGTTCGCACAATCCAGGACAATTTTAAAGGCATTGAGGTTACTCTCTTTTGGGAAACTTGACTTGCAAAAATTAACATAACGGGATCTGGCCTCTTCAACACGATGTGCTTTACCTAACTTAGCCGACTCCACCGTAACCAGCGGGTGTTCCAGTTGCGCTTCAATAGCACATTCCATAGCATGGGGAAGTTTAGTGCCTGCATGCGAAAAAAACTTAATACCATTATCGAAATAAGGGTTATGCGACGCACTAATCACGATACCGGCTTGTGCTTTTAATTCACAGGTTAAATAAGCGATTGCTGGAGTTGGCATAGGCCCCAAAAGATAAATATCAACTCCAGCAGCCGATAAACCTGCTTCTAAAGCCGATTCAAACATATAACCAGAAATACGCGTATCTTTACCAATGAGCACTTTATTGTTCCCATTGGCTAAAACGCGACCGACAGCCCATCCAAGCTTTAAAACAAATTCAGGTGTAATGGGATAATCACCTACTTTGCCGCGAATGCCATCGGTACCGAAGTATTTTCGGGTTTTTATACTCACAGCAATTGGGTTAAGGCGCCACAGAGGATTTCGAGCCAAGTAGGCAACGCAGACCGAAAATTCAAGTGCGAAGAGTATATCATCGAGAAATTTAATCCATTACTCGCTGGCAACATCATCACCAGCAGCTTCTGGTTTATTGCCAGTAATATCCCACCCTAAAGGTTCGCGGGGCGGTTTGCCATTCATGATATCATCAATTTGTGCCGCATCAATCGTCTCATATTTTATAAGCGCTTCTGCCATGAGATGCAACTTATCAATATTGTCTTGCAAAAGCGATTCAGCCAGTTTGTAATTACGTTCGATGATGGCGCGGCTTTCTTCATCAATTAAGCGTGCCGTGTCATCAGAAAATTTGCTGCTCTTAGCAATTTGATGGCCCAAAAAGATTTCGTCATTTTCTTGGCTATAAGTCAATGGTCCTAGCCGATCAGATAGTCCCCATTTAGTAATCATGTTACGTGCAATCTCAGTAGCTCGCTGGATATCGTTTGAAGCACCGGTGGTCACTTGCTCTAGACCAAAAATTAAAATTTCAGCAATCCGGCCACCAAATAAACTTGCAATTTGGCTTTGTAGCCGTTGTTTTGTATAACTGTATCGATCCTCTTCAGGCAGAAACATAGTGACGCCTAAAGCTTTACCACGTGGAATAATTGTCACTTTATAGACGGGATCGTGTTCGGCAACTAAACGTCCCACAATAGCATGGCCTGCTTCATGATAAGCCGTTAATCTCTTCTCTTTTTCGCTCATCACCATAGAACGTCTCTCAGTGCCCATCATGACTTTATCTTTGGCTTTTTCTAAGTCGCGCATATCGACAGTAGCTTTATTTGCACGTGCCGCAAATAAAGCGGCTTCATTGATGAGATTTGCTAAATCGGCACCCGAAAACCCAGGCGTCCCTCGAGCGATAATGATAATACCCGGCTTGACATCTTTACCGTAAGATATTTTTCTAAGATGGACTTTAAGAATCTGCTCACGTCCACGGATGTCAGGCAGGCCAACAATCACTTGTCGATCGAAACGACCTGGCCTTAACAAAGCCGGATCGAGAACGTCAGGACGATTCGTTGCCGCCATAACGATAATACCTTCATTTCCTTCAAAACCATCCATTTCTACGAGTAGTTGGTTAAGGGTTTGCTCACGTTCATCGTGCCCGCCACCAAGTCCTGCACCTCTGTGACGACCCACCGCATCAATTTCGTCGATAAAAATAATACAAGGTTCTTGTTCTTTACCCTGTTTAAACATATCCCGCACACGAGAAGCACCCACACCAACAAACATTTCAACAAAATCTGAGCCAGAAATAGTAAAAAAAGGTACTTTTGCTTCGCCAGCTACCGCTCTCGCTAACAATGTTTTACCCGTTCCTGGGGGGCCCATTAATAAAACACCTCGCGGTATTTTACCACCTAATTTCTGAAATTTAGCAGGGTCCTTTAAGAATTCAACTAATTCACTCACTTCTTCTTTGGCCTCTTCGGCGCCTGCCACATCGGCAAAAGTCACTTTAACTTTATCTTCACCTAAGAGTCGCGCACGGCTTCGTCCAAATGATAAAGCACCCCCCTTGCCGCCCCCTCCTCCCATCTGGCGCATAAACAATATCCATACACCAATCAATAGCAACATTGGAAACCAGTTGATGAAAATACGCATCAAAAAGCTTTCTTGCTGGGGCGGTTCCCCTTTTACATTCACTCCTTTTTTGATCAATTCAGGCAGTAAATACTGATCGGGAAGGGGCATGTAGCTGGTGAACGATTTATCGCTTTGCAGCTGACCTTTAATGATCTGATTACTCTGGATAGTGACTGACTGTACATTCCCTTGCTGCACATTATGTAGAAACTCAGAATAAGTTAAACGTTCGCCGCTACTATGACGAGGTTCCAGATTATTGAATACGGAGATCAGGATGACAGCAATAATCAACCAAAGAAACAGATTTTTTAGCATGTCGTTCAAGCTACACTACCTCGTCGTTCTTTGCAAAGAGGCACGCATTATATACTCATTGCACTCGAACTAGCGAGATCGCCAACGCATCACTGACAATTATCCCCTTAAGTGTTTGCGAATCACTAGGGAACCAGGTAGATTGCATGCCTTATCTTAATCTGGCTTAATCGAGGTACGTTTATGGTTTTTTTTATCAGTAATGCACAGGCTGCATCAGCAGCGACGACAACTTCTACAGGTTCTCAAGGAGGCGGCTTTTCACAAATTCTTATCTTATTAGCTTTCGTTGTCATCTTTTACTTATTGTTGTGGCGCCCACAAGCAAAGCGGGCTAAAGAACATCGTCAGTTAATGGCAAACTTAGGTATTGGTGATGAAGTAAGCACAACGGGTGGTATAGTAGGAAAAGTTACGGCACTGAGAGATGATTTTGTTACGGTACAAATTGCCGAAAATGTTAAAATCAAAATGCAAAAAGCAGCTGTCGCGAGTGTGTTGCCTAAGGGAACACTTTAATATACGCTTCGCAATGCTTAAATTATGCTGAATAAATATCCCCTTTGGAAAAATGGCTTATTGAGCTTACTGATCCTGGTAGGCTTTCTTTATGCGACCCCAAATCTTTTTCCGGAGCAGCCTGCTGTGCAGATTTCCCCTGTGACTGCAGTGAGCAACACTGATATGATCGCTTTGAATGCTACCGTGGAAAAGCTGATTCAGGCAGGACAGTTGCATCCCATAAGCCAGGAGAACGACAAGCAAACTATTTTCTTGCGATTTAAAGATACTGACGTTCAACTTAAAGCGAAAGATTTATTATCGGCAGTCTTGGGTGACAATTATACGGTAGCTGTTAATTTGCTGTCGTCCACGCCAAAATGGATGCGAACCATTGGTGCGTTGCCTATGAAGCTTGGACTAGATTTACGTGGTGGCGTGCATTTTGGCTTAGAAGTGGATATTAATAGCGTTATTATGCAGCATACACAGGGCGTTATTAAAAATATCAGTGAAAATCTACAGCAAGCTAATATTTTTTATACGGCATTAAGGCCCGAAGCTAAACAGATACATATTCTGTTTCGCGATGCCAGCAGCTTAAATAAGGCCAAATATTTGCTAGAGCGCCAATTTTCTGATTTTTCATTGACGATGACATCAGGAAAGGGCCAGCCTTACCAACTTTTTTTACAGTGGACGGAGCAAGGACTTACCCGTTTACGACAAGCGGCTATCGACCAAACGATTAACACCTTACGTAATCGAATTAATGAATTGGGTATTGCCGAGCCGATTGTTCAACAACAAGGTAGAAATCGCATTATAGTTGATTTGCCCGGTGTGCAAGATATTGCACGTGCCCAACAAATTTTAGGGGGGACGGCAACGATAGCCTTTCGTTTAGTTGATATGAGGCATGATGCACGACTTGCACAATCATCGGGTGTTATCCCGCCTGATTCGGCATTGTATGACTATCAAAATCAACCTGTTTTATTAAATAAACCAGTGATATTGACTGGCAATTCGATTACCGATGCATCGACCAGCTTTGATGAGTCTGGGCGTCCTGCTGTGAGTATTCGTCTAGGCGGTGGCGGAGAGAGCGCTTTTCATCGTATTACTGGAGCTAATGTGGGCAAACCACTGGCGATTGTTTATGTAGAAACAAAAGCCGTGACAAAAATGGTCGCTGGAAAAGTGATGTATATTCCTCATACCGTTGAGCATGTAATTAGCATTGCAACGATTCAGATGGCGCTACCGCCCAACTTTCAGGTAACCGGTTTAAGTAGTACTCAAGAAGCACTGAACCTGTCTTTACTACTGCGAGCAGGTGCATTGCCGGCGCCTATTTATGTGGTAGAGCAGCGAACCATTGGTCCGCAATTAGGTGCAGAGAATATTCATAAAGGATTTATCTCTATTGTGGTCGGGCTCATTTTAGCGGTTGTTTTTATGGCATTCTATTATGGGATATTTGGATTGATCGCAGACATCGCTTTAGCGATGAACGTGGTGTTACTGGTGGCGTTATTATCTTTATTAGGAATGACCTTAACGTTGCCGGGGATGGCAGGGATTGTATTAACGGTGGGAATGGCCGTTGACGCCAACGTTTTAATATTCGAACGTATTAGAGAAGAGCTAAGAAATGGTGTACCACCCCAGGCCAGTATTCATGCAGGTTATGAGCGCGCACTCGCGACCATCATTGATGCCAATGTGACAACTTTGATTGCGGCTTTAGTTTTATTTGGCATTGGCACAGGGGCTATTAAGGGATTTGCAGTAACGTTAACGTTAGGGTTACTTACCTCTTTGCTAACTGGTGTTATGTTAACTCGAGCGCTGGTTAATGTGTGGTATGGTGGACGTTCGCTTAAACGTTTACCGATTGGTATTTAAGAGTGTCTTCAGACGAGTCATTATTGTGGAATTTTTTAAAAGACAAACGCATATCAATTTTTTAGGTTTACAACGCTGGGCGGTGGCGTTGTCTTTACTGTTATTATTGATTTCTTTAGGTTCGTTACTGATGAATGGCTTGCACTGGGGTTTGGATTTTACCGGAGGTAGTCAGCTACAAATTTCATTTAATCAGGCTGTTGAACTACCGGCGTTGCGTCAGGAATTACAACAAGCTGGATTTAAAGATGCGTTAGTACAAAGTTATGGAACCTCTCACGATGTGTTAATTAGCTTGGCTACAAAAGAAGCCAGCCAACATAATTTAGCGGCGCAGATCCTCAAGGTATTGCCAAACGCGCACTTAAAACAACTTGAATTCATAGGTCCACAGGTAGGGCATGAATTAGCCACACAAGGGGCTTTAGCCATTTTTATTGCGTTATTGGGTATCATGATTTATATCGCCTTACGTTTTGAGTATCGATTTGCACTTGGTGCGGCAGTGGCTTTGATTCATGACCCCGTTTTAATTTTAGGTGTTTTTTCTCTATTTCATATTGAATTCAATCTCACGGCGGTGGCGGCTATATTGGCGGTAATTGGTTATTCTCTGAATGACACTATCGTTATTTTTGATAGAATCCGCGAAAATTTTCGTAAGCTACGGAAAAAATCTGCTGTAGAAGTCGTTAATCTCTCGATTAACCAAACCTTATCGAGGACCATCATGACGTCGGCAACCACGCTCGTTGTAGTGCTTTCCTTGTGTATTTTTGGTGGAGCCATGATCCACAGCTTTGCACTGGCTTTAGTCATAGGGATTGTCGTAGGGACTTATTCTTCCATTTACGTCGCCGGTGCCTTGGCGGTTGCCGTAGGTCTGGATAGACGTCATTTTTTACCCGCTGTTAAAGAAGTCGATTCTAGACCTTAAACCATCCTTAAAGATGGGGGTAGGCAGCGCGTCTTCATTGTGCGTGTAGGAGTATTGCCGCCATTTTCTTTTTAGTGCCTAGTGTTCTGTTTTGTTATTTCTGGCTGCGTATTATCGTCCTCTGGACGATAATCTGGCTTGAAAAATAACGAAGATCTAGCATGAGACCTTGGTAATAGCGGCGGTCGAACCTGATCCGCAATATTTTTTACAGGCAGTAACTTGTACAATGTGTATAGCAGCACATCTAATTGGGCTACTGTTGTGTATATCGAATCCCCATCGCAAGATGTGAATTCGGTATGTGCCGCGATGTTTCGCCATTCCGTAGTTCCGCGGGGGATATCCCAGCCATGCTTTGATATCAAAGCATGGGCAACCAGATATACCATATCGGCCGCTGGACCAAATAATTTACTTGATGGATCTACTGCCTGAATGGTTTTGAGTGTTACGATGTCTTGACAGATCGCATCTCGCTGATCAAAAAAATCTTTTTCGTTTACCGTGTCTAATGCTGGTGAATAACACGCTGCTAAGGGTATAAGGCTATCCAGCAATGTATAAATGCTGTCTACGGCTTCTAATTCGGTAGTAAAGTTGCAGTACATATCCCAAATACTGTCTGTTGAGGGTAAGTAACCCGCATGGGCAATAAGATTGCGCAGAACAGTGATCTTGTTCTTACTGTTTAGTATAGGGTGTGTTTTTTGTATCCGTATCAAGCAATTACTTAATGCCAAGCAATCTCTCAAAATGGCTAATGCGCCCAGCCTTTTGTAGTCTTTTTCAGGCAAGAAGATTGTAGTCGTTATACTCTCCACAATCCTACATAAATGACTGATGGTAGTGCGCAGGTTAGGATATTTTTTTGTTAGAAACATTTCTCTTTCAGGCCACTTTATGCTGAATGTGACGACATCCTGAGCAGCACTGACCGTTTTCTTCTCTGATCGTTTAGGCTGACCCGTCTGCTGTTGTTCTGCAGAAATCTCCTGGTTTTTTTTACAAAGTGGGTACAACGCTAAGGCAGGGGGAGATGAGCAAGCCTCGTTTGAGTTGTCCGTCTTCGTGGGGGCTGGCCGATAATCCAATGGCTGTGAGTCTATGGGCAAGGCATTAGCTGTATTTTTTGGTAGTGGGTTTGCTTCCTTTTCCTTTGCTTTTTTAGGCTTGGATTTTTTTCCTGAAGCTGCAGTACTGTATGGACGAGTAGATAGTTGTTGGCGCCCTGCTTTTTTGGCCTGTGATAACTGCTTATTCTTCATTTGTATAGTGTTTTGCCACTCTTCTTCTTGCTCTTCTTTTTCCGGGTTTACTTTCAGCGTTTCCATAGCACGATCAGGCATGGTAAAGGGTTGTTTCTGTTCGCTGGAGGGTTTGAAAGAAGGTGGTTGAAAAAAAAGGCATAGTTCGCAAGCGATAGTAAGCAACCAGGGACGACTACATAGATATTATTGATGTACTGAAGAAACAATATAATCGCTTCAAAATCGTCATAATACATCGCCAGGAACAACGGGCTATCTCCCACCTTATTTTGCAGAGAAATCGAGGCACCTGCTTGCAGCAGGGTGTTTATGACAGCATAAGACTTGCTCTCTACTGCAAAATGTAAAGCGGTATTCTCGCGGAAGTCCACCGTATTTGGACAAGCCCCTTTTCCAAGTAAACTTTTAGTCAGTGGTTCATCGCCATCAGCGGCAGCCATCATGAGCGCCGTTTCACCAGTCACCTTGTGTTGTCCATTGACGTCATGGGTAAGCTCTTGTCGAATGAAATACTTCATACATTGTAGAGAGGGTAGCCGAATGGATCGTTGAAAAACTGTCCCACCTTCCACTTTTTTGTCTATTAACAGCTTTAGTTTATCCTGCTTAATGCTCCGCAATACGTCTAGCTTATCCAAGTTTACAATGGCGTTTAGCCCGCTGAAGACAACTGTTGTCTTATCATTACCAGGGTAGGGATGAGATTCTTCTAGATCAGCCCCGAACTTAATGAGCAACTTAGCTAACTCATCATAATGTTTGCACAATGCCCTCTGCAATGGTGGGCAAACGCATTGCTTTTTTATGTAGGAATCTATTTGCGTTAACCAGAGGCGAAACTCTTTTTGATTTACGGATGAGATTTCTAGCAGTGTGTTTAGCTGTGCTAATATACCTGCTTCTCCTTTATCCTTATCCTCAGAATTTTCATCTATTATTAGTAGGATGGTTAATGGATTCGTAATTTCTCGAACTATCTCCCCAGAGCGAGTAGTCGTTCCGGGTTTCATCCACGCTTTTAGTGAATATTTCGCATGCTTAATGAGATGCTCGACCATGTTTGCTGTGCCATAGCAAAACGTATAGGAGAGGGGATCAAAGCAGACATCGAAACTAGAGCCACTATCGCTACGGCCCTTATCTGGTACGTATGGGAGAATATATCTAACCTTTTCTAATGCGGATGTGTCCTTCGCGGTGAAGGTGAAGGCGAGT
>Ga0206823_1113_pt1 | contig 20365 bp, 20 predicted proteins | sample Alteio_BWOrgCont_81_FD_152868 | JGI IMG/M metagenome (GOLD analysis project Ga0206823, IMG submission 152868) | Enriched cells from forest soil in Barre Woods Harvard Forest LTER site, Petersham, Massachusetts, United States -... | ecosystem: Environmental > Terrestrial > Soil > Temperate forest >...
TGTACCTAACTCGAGAAACATATAGTATTGATGCAGCCAAAGAACTATACAGATAATTTTTTTGAATATCATTTACAGGGGGCAATAGACTCTGCAGAGGGGGTTATTCCTGTTGTTAAGGAATATGTTGTGCCGGCTTCGGTTATTGATATTGGATGTGGTATTGGTGCCTGGTTAAGCGTTTGGGGGAAAAATGGAGCAAAAGATATACGTGGAGTTGATGGAGCCTATGTAGATAAAGAACAACTTAAGATTCATAAGGAAAATTTTGAAGAATGTAACCTTGAAAAGGGGTATAAAAGCAATAGGAAATACGATTTGGTTTCATGCCTTGAAGTTGCGGAACATTTGAAAGGTGATTTTGCTGAGTTATTTGTAGAATCCCAGTGTGCATTGAGTGATATTGTTTTGTTTTCTGCCGCCATTCCGGGCCAGGAAGGTACTATGCATGTAAATGAACAATTTCCCGATTATTGGGCAACTATATTTTATAAAAAGGGGTATGTTCCTGTAGATTGCATAAGGCCAAGGATTTGGAATAACCCAAAAATTCAATGGTGGTATAGACAGAACATCATGTTTTTTGTTAAACAAGATGCTCTTTCAAATTATCCTAAACTTAAAGAGCTGGCATTAACGGATAATCAAAAGGTTTTATCACTTGTTCATCCCGAGATGTTGAAGGAAAAGATTCAAAAAATCAGTTATTATGAATCGGTGCTCCACACAAATAGAGCAACGTTGAAATATTTTCTGGATAATTTATTTAAAAGAAATAGGTAATGAGAGAAGAAGACCTGGAACGATTTAAAGACTTCACTTCAGTTGATATTGCTGACCATTACTATCTTGTATATAAGCCTTTAATAAGGGATTTGCAATATGCAGTAAAAAAATATGCGGCAGGAAAAGTACTTGATATGGGTTGTGGAAACAAGCCTTATGAAGATATGTTTAAAGGCATTGCAAAAGAATATATAGGCTGCGACATAGTTCAATCGGACCAGCACAGGGTTGATATTATTTGTGATGTTTTAACCATTCCTTTGCCGGATTCAACTTTTGATACGGTATTTTGTACACAGGTAATCGAACATGTGGAAGACCACCAGGCATTGGTGAAGGAAGCTTACCGCCTTTTAAAACCAGGAGGATGTTTTATAGTTGCCGGGCCTATGTACTGGCATTTGCATGAGGAGCCTTACGATTTTTTCCGCTTTACAAAGCATGGATTCCGTTATGTGCTCGAAAAGAATGGGTTCTCAATTGATGAAATACTTTCGAATGGAGGAAAATGGGCCTTGATGGGGCAGGTTATTATTCATACCATGCCGGCTAGAATAGTTAAAATAAGACTTTTCAGGGCATTTGTTAACCGGGTATTTTCATATTTCGATAAAAAGAATTACAACGAGATTAATACAACTAATTATGTTGTTATAGGAAAAAAATAAGTTTAATATGCTTCCTATTATTTCCATAGTTATTCCTTGTTACAACCAGGGGCATTACCTGGATGAAGCCCTGCAAAGCATATTACAATGCAGGGATAAGGATGTTTATGAAATAATAATTGTTAACGACGGCTCCACAGATTCCACTACTCTTGCAATTTTAAAGGAGCTAGAGACAAAAGGATATAAAATTATTAATCAGCAGAATAAAGGTTTAGGTGCAGCAAGGAATACAGGCATCCGAGCTGCTTTTGGTAAATATATTCTGCCTCTTGACAGCGATAATAAAATAAGGCCGGAATATATCTATGAGGGTATCCGTCTGCTGGACGAGAACCCTTCATTGGATATTGTTTATGGCAATGCAGAATATTTTGGTGAAAAGACAGGGTTATGGGAAGGGGGGGAATTCAACCTACAACGATTAATGATTGAAAATTATATTGATGCCTGTGCAGTATACAGGAAATCGGTATGGGAAGCTGTAGGTGGCTATGATGAAAATATGCCTGTAATGGGTTATGAAGATTGGGATTTCTGGTTGAGTATTGCTTTTCGTGCGGGGAAATTTATGTATATTGATAAAATAATGTTCGATTACAGGTATTCCGCAAAATCAATGATACATACAGTACAAAAAGATAAGCTTTTGAAAATATTTGCCTATATGCAGGCAAAGCACAGTACCTATTTAAACCGAGGCTACCTTAATCAATTGATTCTTTTCAAGACATCGAAAAATAAAGGACTGGCGTTTGATCTTGCTATGCGGACATATTTCCCCAAGATTAGCAACCTCTTCCGCAAAATGGGTATTATGAAATATAAGGATATAATCTAAGGGGCTGTAGGCATGAGTTCCCCGGTTGAAATATTGCTTTCTACCTATAATGGTGAAAAATATCTCACCATCCAGCTTGAAAGCATTTTGAAACAAGATTATTCTAATTGGAAATTGATAATACGTGATGATGGTTCTAAGGATGGAACCTTATCCATTATAAGGGAGTATGCCGAAAAACATCCTGGTAAAATACTTCTTATTAAGGATGAAGAGGGTAATATGGGCTATTCGGCTTCTTTTTCAAAATTGCTGAGACATTCCTCCGCAGATTATATTATGTATTGCGACCAGGACGATTATTGGTATCCTGAAAAAATATCAACGATGATGGCTGCAATGATAGTCGAAGAAATAACATTACCTGTTAAGGCCCATCTTCTTTTTTCTGATGTACAAATGGTAGATTCTGAAATGAAAGTTACAGAGCAGTCATTCCTTAGGCGGACGAACTACTCCGCAAAAAAGGGAATGCAAATATTTTTTCTTAAAAACTATGTTCCCGGTTGTAATATGTTATTTAACAGGAGGCTTATTGAACAGGCACTACATACAGAAAATAGTATAAAACTTCACGACCACTGGCTATTATTAGTGTGTAGTTCAGTTGGGAAGATTAGCTGTATTAATAAGCCCCTCATGCAGTATAGGATGCATGATAATAATGCCATCGGTTTTACGGAAGCCAACACATCATTATGGCAAAAAGTTTCTTTATTCTTTAAGAATAATCTTAAATATGGATTTTCCAACAAAAAGTATAGGGAGGTTCTTTATTCAGCGAATATCCGGCAAATGCAAAATATTTGTGAGTGCCTAGCTGCTGACGTTTCAAAAGATGCCATTACATTTTCAAAGATTGATCAAAGTAATTACTTTCGTCGTAAAATAAGGAACATTACAAGGCCTTATATTTGTGAGAATTCTTTATTGAAGCAACTAACGTATATAAATTGTTTTTAGCAGGTAGCGTGGATGTATCTATTATCATAGTCAATTACAATACGTTTAAACTTACCTGCTCCTGTATTGATTCTATTATTCGGTTTACGAAGGATATTGAATATGAAATTATCCTGGTTGATAATGCCTCTTCGGAATGCTCTCCCAATTTATTTACAGAAAAATTCCAATCAATAAAATTAATTGCAAACCCTGAGAATTCAGGTTTTGCAAAAGGAAATAACCTGGGAATTGAAATGGCAAAGGGTAGCGTTGTGTTGCTCCTCAACAGTGATGTGGTACTGACAGAAAACTCTGTAGCAAAATGTTTTGAGGTTTTAAAAAGCAATGATAAAATAGGAGTGGTAACTTGTATGCTTAAATTTCCTGACGGTACTATTCAAAAACAATGCCAGCCGCTTCCATCCGTATTTTTAGCTATCGTAGAATTATTCCGCATTCATAAATTAATACCACAACCTCAGCGGGGGAAAATGATGGGTGGTGTTTTTTTTGACCATAAAACGAGTATCTATTGTGATTCGGTTTGGGGCGCATTTTTTATGTTTCCTGCTAAAGTATTGGAGAGGTTTGAAAACCGGAAATTACCCGAAGACTTTTTTATGTATGCGGAAGATTTAATGTGGTGTTACCGAATCAGGAAAATGGGCTACCGCATTTATTACGATGCCGATACTTCCGTCATACATTATCTTGGAGCTTCTTCTTCTGTTTCCATACTGAAGTTAAAGCACTTGAATGAGTATAGGTTTATAAAAAAATATTATGGGCTATTGTATGCCAAGACTTTGGTTTTAATAAGGGCCCTACTATACTTCACAAATAGTCGGCATACCTACGCATCCGAAATAGCAAAAATTTACTTATCATTGTTTTTTAAAGGCAAAGTAGATTGACCACCTCTTTAATTATACCAAGCTATAATCCTTCTTTAAAATTAAGAAAGACTCTTGATTCTTTAGTTACACAGGAGGTCGCTGTTGATGAGTTGATATTAGTTATTGACCATACCCATTACGATAACTATGTAGATGGCCTGAAAGAAGACTATCATTCAAAGTTCAATTTAAAAATAGTAAGGAATAATGATTCCGGCAGGGGAAAATCAAGGAATAAAGGAGTTGAAGCAAGTTCAGGTAACCTGCTAATTTTTCTGGATGACGATATGCTATGTGAGAAAGATCTTATAAAAAAACATATAGAATATCATTTGCAAAGCCCCGGTACTATTGTTTGTGGAAATGGGTATAGGAACCCTAAGGATGCAAATTATCCTTTTGGCAAGTTTTTGATTAATATGGAACAATCCTGGAAAGAAGGCGTTAAGAGCCCTTCTGAGGTTACGTTTGATAATTTTTCCTTTACAGCATGTAATCTTTCACTCCCTAAAAGTATATTCTTGCAGTTAAACGGATTCGATACCCTTTTTACCGATGGGGAAGATTTTGATTTTGCCATTCGGGCTATTAAGCAGGGTATTAAGGTTATATATGATGTCAACTTACTTGCCTGGCACGATAATTGGCCTGATATAGGCGACTTAATAAGGCGAGATAAAGAGTACACCAAGGCTAAGCTGGCAATATTTAAGGTTCATCCTGATTACCTGGTAAAGTTTCCCCACATGGTTCTTAAGCCGTCGGGAAAACTCAAAAAAATAGTGGTGTTTTTATTAAAAAAACCAATGAATTGGTTTGTGAAAGATAGAAATGCTATTTTTGCGCACCTGCCCCTGAGGATTAAGTTTATAGTATATAATCTTACAATATCTGTTAACTCAGTTATTTAGGGAGCAAACGTAAATGAAAAATCGGCAGGAAATTATTTATAAAAGCGAGCATAAAAAGTATTTTGTAAATATTTCCAAAGGAAATTTAGTAATGATTTTTATACAAGCAGCTAAGAGATGACGCCGTTAAAACAAGTGATGAAGGACGTTATGTCCAACCGGGCCTTTATGCGGATTTTCAGGGGAAACCGTTTTATTTTCTTATTCCATGATGTATCCAACAAAGATGCTGTTCAATATTCAGATGAATATTCAACTCCCATTTCTCTTTTTGAAGAGCAGGTAGATTTGTTGCAACACCTCTTTGAAATTGTCCCCCTGGAGAGGATTGTGGCTGACAAGGACATGGATAATAGCAAAAACTATGCGGCTATAACTTTTGACGATGGTTTTTATTCAGTATTAGAGAACGCAAGGCCAATCTTGAATAAAAGGGAAATACCCTATACTATTTTTCTTAATGCTGCTGCCATTAAAGATAATCAACTCTGGTTTTCTAACCTTCAACTTGCTGAAGGAAAATACAGAGATAAGTTGCTTCATATTTCTCATACTGAAATAGGCAGTAATGAAGACCTTGTTTCAGCCATTTACACAAGAGGCAAGTTTGATGACAATTTCCGCGCCGAATATAAAATTCCGAGGAATGCTAAAAAAATCTTTATGGATTTTGCCGACATCGCTATATTGCAAGAGGAAGGGGTTTTAATAGGCAGCCACAGCTATGATCATTTTGTACTTAACTTTTGTGATGATGAGACAAGAAGGATACAAATAGAGGAAAATAATGAACTCCTCCAAAAAATAGCAAAGCAACGGATACGTCATTTTGCCATTCCATTTGGCAAGAAAGAACATTTTGATGACATTACCATTGCGGCCATAAAACAAGCCGGACATAAGTATATATATACCTCAAACCCTAATAAATTTACCGTAGAAGATTTAAGAAACCCGAATTTTTTGTTTCCAAGAATAGGCATAAGTAACTCAACTCCCAATGAATTATTATTTATAATTAACCGAGCATTATTTAAAAAATATGACCTCTGAGTCACCCCCTGAACTCATAAATCTTACATATGTTTTATATGACTTTGAGAATTTAAATAATCTCTCAAACATATATCAGTTGTGTTTTGGACACAGGCCTAATCAGAGTTACTTTAAGTGGAAATATTTAAATAATCCAGCCGGGAAAGCAATTGCTTTTTTAGCTCTTGATGGTGGTATTGTTGCAGGTTTTTATTGCGTTATCCCCGAGTTTTATATAATTAACGGAAAAAAGGAAATCATATACCAATCCGTAGATACTATGACCCACCCTGGCTACCGGCGCCTGGGAATATTCACAACCCTTGCCCACATGACCTATGATTATGTGAGGCAAAAGGAGGGGAGGTTACACCTGATTGGGTTTCCGGGCAAAATGTCATACAGTGGTTTTGTGGATACCCTTAAATGGGATCCTGTCATCCATCTGGATTATGTATTTACGTATAAATTTTTGTTCCGTCTCTTTTCTTTTGTTCGCAATCCCGGCATGGATGTGGAGGAAATCGAAACCTTTGGTGAGGAGTTTGATGAGTATTTTGCAAAAAGGGAAAAAAGCATAAAACCTATTTCAAGGTACATCGACCGGTCTATAGCTAACTGGCGCATAATTGAACACCCTGACAATAAATACAGGCTTGCAAAAGTTATGAAAAATGAAGAGTTAATTGGATATTTTGTATATAGATTAGATAAAAAACAAAGGGCGTTTGTAATCAATATTGATGTGGTTAAACCTGAGTATGTTTTAATTGGTCTCAGGGGAGTGTGCCGCTATTTATTTTTAAAGGAAGATATAAAATCAATTTATACTTTTCAGTCGGGGAGCCGTTTTGAAGAAGCTTACCGGAAATCAGGATTTCTTGTAAATCCGACTTCGCGGGGGCCATTTTCTTATAAAACACCTTTTATTGTTTATGGAGATAAAGAGATTGAAGGAATAAACTGGTTTAACAGAGGCAATTTTGATATTCAACCAATAGTAAGAGATTATTAATAATAAACTATAATGCACGTTGTTCATGTAATAGCCAATAATTCTTCAGTTCCGTACATTAACTGGTTTGCTGAAAGATTGGACAAATACCCTGACGTGAAATTTACGGTAATTGCACTGTATACGGAAAGGCCTCGTTTGTTAGAGGAAATGAAGACATATAAGTGTGATGCATACTGGATAAAATTCGATCAGGCAAAACGGAAATCCGGAATGGTTTATGCTTTTTTTAAGCTGTACAAGCTTTTTAAAGAATTGAAACCCGATGTAGTGAGCGCACATCTTTTTGATGATTCAGTACCTGCTCTTATGGCAGCAAGGGTTTTAGGCATAAAAAGAAGAATAATCCGGAAACAGGATACCGCGTACCATTGGTATTTTGCACCATTATGGGTGTGGATGGATCGTTTAAATAATTTAAATTCTACCAAAATAATTGCTATTAGCGAAGATTCTAAAAAATTCCTGATAGAAAAAGAAAAGGCTTCTCCCGATAAAATCAAAATGATTCATAATGGCATACCTATTAAAGCCTTTACTGCACAGGTATATGCGGATAAGAAATACCTTATCGAGAAATTTGGGCTGGAGGGTAAGATAGTGATAGGCACTATTGCTCGCTATATTGAATGGAAAGGGTACCGCTATATTATTGAAGCTGCAAAAACACTTGTTCAGAAACATAAGAATCTGAAGTTCTTATTTGCGGGGTATGGGGAACAGCAGGCAGAACTGGAAGCATTGGTGAAAGAATATAATCTTTCTGAACACATTATTTTCACCGGCTGGATAGAGCGGAAGCATATCCCTTCTCTTTACGGCATCATGGATTTATATGTTCATGCCGCAGTTATGGAGCCTTTTGGATTTGTATTAGTGGAAGCAATGGCTAACGGAGTTCCCATAGTTACCTCTAAAACGGGTGTTGCTGCCGATGCATTGATACATCAACAAACATGTTATTTTACAGGTGATAAGGATCCTAAAGGAATTGTGGAAGGCGTGCACTGGATGCTTGAACACAAGGAGGAACGTGAGGCTATGAAGGAAAAAATAAAGAAAATAGCTGAAGAGGAGTTCAGTGTAGAGAAGATGCTTGATGAGCACATTAAGGTATATAGAGGGCTTAATTAGTACCCCTTCCGAGTATAGAAAAGCACTTTTTTAAAACGGTGCCCGGCGAAATAAGAAGCGCTTTGAGGGTAAACTTTATTGCCTTGCCCGTTTCCCCGGCATCTTTATACCAGCTGCCTGAAAGCATTAAATAGACTTTTGCAAAAACCTTATTCCTCGCTTTGCCCGGAGCGATTATCTTTTTTTCTTTTATCCTGTCAAGTATATATAACTCATCATGCTCCAGCAGAAATATTTTCTTGCTCATACTGCCCGGGGTGTTCCTGTATTTCACCATCGCTTTAGGTATATAAGCACCTTTGCATTGGCTTGCTAAAAGGATTTTATAATACCTGTCAGCACAGTTAGAAAGATTTTTGTCGAAATAAATTTGTTTGGTTTTTAAAGCAGAGTGCCTTACCATAACATTGGATGACATACCCGGAATATTTTCGCTGCTCCAGGTAAGTATAGAATTTTTCGCTGCTTCGGCAGGAGCTCCTTTTTCAACAAACATTTCTTTCATTTCCGAATCGCAGACTATCAGGTCACTATAAACATAGTCAACGGTAGGGTCAGCGGAAATAGCTTTAAACTTAGTAACTAAATTATCGGGCAAAAATGTATCGTCAGAGTCGAGAAATGCTATATAGTTTCCAATTGCCGCATTGATTCCTGTATTTCTCGCCACAGACACCCCTCCATTGGGTTGTTCTATAAGTCTTATCCTTTTATCAGAAAGGAACCCTGAAACAATCTCCGATGTATTGTCTTTAGAGCCATCGTTTACTACAATCAGCTCCCATGAGGAGAACTCCTGGTTTATTACTGACTCTATACTTTCAGCAATAAATTTTGCCGCATTATAGGCGGGCATCACAATACTTATTTCCGGGGCATCCATAGTTCTTATGTTTGCAAAATTAGTTATGTCTCGCCATAATACATCATATTTGCAGTAATAAGAGAGAGAATAGCGCTTGAAATCCACCCCCAATAGGATATTATTTATAACCCAATGGGCCTACGAGGACCCTTTGGTGCAGACCTATACTTTGCCATATGTCAGCATTATAAAAAGGCTCACAGGGGCCTATTGTTATGTGGTAACTGTTAATAATACTCTTTCATTTATAAAAGTCAAAAAGATAAAGGATATTATATCTATTCAAATCCCTTCCGGTAAGCGGTTTTTCTTTTTGGGATGGGTGCAAAATATATTGGCATTAAGAAAACTCATTGCAAAAAAGCGAATCGCTTACGTTCATCCCTGGTGCACCCCCGCCGGAGCAATAGGAGTAATCTTAAAGGTATTTAATAAGAATGTTAAACTAACAATTGACAGCTTTGAACCCCATGCCGAGGCAATGGTGGAAAACAAAACCTGGACTAGGAGTGGATTGAAATATAAGGCATTATTTTATTTTGAAAAGTTGGAGGCCAGGCTTTCAAATAATTTAGTTTTTGCTGCCCCGGGAATGGAAGACTATATCCGGGAAAAATATAAGGTTTCTGTAAGCAATTATAGTGTAAAGCCTGCCTGTATTAACTTGAATGAATTTTCTTTTGGGTCGGTAAAGAATAGAGAACTCCTGCAGAAGTATAGCTTAAACGATAAGATAGTGTGTGCGTATGCCGGCAAATTTGGAGGGATATATTTAGAAGACGAGACCTTTGCATTTATAGGGAACTGCGAAAAATATTGGGGAGAAGATAAATTCCGGTTTTTATTGTTGAGTAATGTGTCCAATGAGTATGTGCATGAAAAGGCTGTTAAACATGGCATAAAGCCGGGTACAATTGTAAAGTTGTTTGTCCCGCATAAGGAAGTACCCCAATACATGGGCATGGCTGATTTTGCCATTTGCCCTGTAAAACCTGTTCCCACAAAGAAATATTGCACCCCCATTAAAAATGGCGAATACTGGGCTATGGGCTTGCCGGTTGTAATTCCTCCCAATATCTCGGTTGATTCAGATATTATAAAAGAAAATAATGCAGGCACTATTATTGAAAGCTTTGATGATAACGGGTATTCCCGGGCTGTCAAACAAATTGATACGATAATAAACGGAAAGAGCAGGGCAGAGGTTTATGAAAAGATAAGGCCCTTAGCAGAAAAATACCGCAATTTCAGCATTGCTGAAAAGGTATATAGCCAGATTTATAAATAACTTATTCCTCCGGTTGTTTAGCTGCCAGCAGGTAAAGGACGGCCATACGCACGGCAACCCCATTTTCCACCTGGTCGAGGATGATAGACTGGGCAGAGTCGGCTACATCGCTGGTTATTTCCACCCCGCGGTTTATGGGCCCCGGGTGCATCACAGTAATTTTCTTTTTCAGCGAGTCAAGGCGTTGCTTGGTTAACCCGTACTGCATGGTGTATTCCCTTGTGCTGGGGAAGTATTTTATATCCTGGCGCTCCAGTTGTATACGTAGCATGTTTGCCACGTCGCACCATTCAAGGGCTTTCATCAGGTTATATTCCACTTTTACACCGAGGGATGAAATGTATTTCGGTATCAGCGTAGGAGGGCCGCAAACCATTACTTCTGCACCCAGGGTCTGTAAGCAGAAGATATTCGAGAGGGCTACCCTTGAATGCAGTATATCACCTATTATAGCCACTTTCATACCTTTTACTTTTCCATGCTTTTCGCGGATAGAGAAGGCATCGAGCAGGGCCTGAGTAGGATGTTCATGGGTACCGTCCCCGGCATTTACAACCACCGCATCAATATTATCGGTAAGAAATTTGCATGCCCCGGTGCTGGAATGGCGCATCACCACCATATCCACCTTCATGGCAAGGATGTTGTTTACCGTGTCAATAAGGGTTTCTCCCTTTTTTACCGATGAGGAGGATGCGGAGAAATTAAGCACATCGGCTGAGAGGCGGCGCTCGGCAAGTTCAAAGGATATGCGGGTACGGGTAGAGTTTTCAAAAAATATGTTGGCTATGGTAACATCCCTCAGCGAAGGGACTTTTTTAATGGGGCGGTTTATTACAGATTTGAAATTGTCGGCGGTGGAGAAAATTAATTCAATATCGGGAGCGCTTAAGTCTTTAATTCCTATGAGGTGTTTTACACTTAAAGCTGTTTTCATATTATTGAATTCTAATCGTTCATAATAAGCCAAACTCCGTCGCTGCCATCAGCCTCCTTCCACTCAGCTTTCACATTCTGCGATACTATAGTATCTATTTTTTTGCCCACATAATCGGGCTGTATAGGCAGGTGGCGGCTAAAGCGCCTGTCAATAAGTACAAGGAGCTCCACCTTTTTGGGCCTACCAAAATCGAGCAGGGCATCCAGTCCGGCGCGGATGGTTCTGCCCGTATGTAGCACGTCATCTACCAACACCACATTTTTATTCTCTATGGTAACAAAATCCATATTCATACTCTGGGGAGCTATGGGATGGCCCTTGCTGCGGAAATCGTCCCGGTAAAAGGTAGTATCTACCTCTCCGTATGGGATTTTAGTGTTTTTGAGTAGGCTATTTAGCTTTTTATGCAACCTGCGGGCAAGGTATACCCCACGAGGCTGTAAACCTATAATTACAGTATCCTTAAAATTGTCGTGATTCTCAATTAACTGGTGGCAAAGACGGTCAAGAGTAAGTTCCAGTTGTTTGCTTGAAAGTAGTACTTTCCTCTTCATTTGAAGCACAAAGATAGGGGAAATTCTTTAACCTTGATTTTTATATTCCTTTTCGGCTCCTACGGAGCTCGATAGTGTTCGTCTAATTTGGTTTGCTACAAACAGGTGGCTCCTACGGAGCTAAGACAGCTAAAAAAAACGATAAAATTCTGCCAAATTTAAAAAGCGTTATGTCACGGTTTTTTACGGAATGGGCAACGTGACATAAAGGTAGTAGGTTCACAAGACCAGGTACTTAAGGTGGTTTTTAACCGTGACGTATTTTTTTGACCACCGTGACATATCTTTTTGCGTAGCAAGTATATAGTAAATGCAATGCAAGTAAAATGCCTGTATATGGCAGATTATCAACTAATAAATGGGGTTTTAAATAGAGAGATTGAAAGGCTAAAAACCCCGCCCGTACCGAATGGTACGTTCGGGCAGGCGTGACATAAAAGCTGAAACAGGCAGATTAATAGTAAGTTATTGTTATGTTATAACGTTGAGAATAGTTGCGTGAGGGATAGCAGCGGAAAGCCCGACCCCTTGGGGACACGCCCAAATAAAAAAACCGTCCAGCTTTAGGCCGGACGGTTAATAAACATAAGAGAGAAAGATTACTCTTTATCAGACTCTTCCCTGGAAGCAGCTCTGTCAGCTTCTTCCGACTTGGTCATCTCCGATTTGAGATTAGCCAATTGGTCCAAATCTCCGAGAGTTGTCTTTTCTATTGTATTCCTTATTTTCTTCACCGCATTGCGGGTGTCTTTAGCATCGGCTTTTCTTTCTGCTGATTTTGAGATTTTTTCATCTACCAGGGCATCTTCCTTAATCCTTGAATGGGAAAGGATAATTTTCTTGGCATCTTTATTAAACTCAATCACTTTAAAGTCGAGTGCTTCTTCCACCTTGGCAGGTACTCCATTTTCCTTGATGAGGTGCTTGGTAGGTGCAAATCCTTCCACTCCGTAAGGGAGGTTAACGATAGCGCCCTTGTCCGTCATCTGGGTAATGGTACCTCTGTGTATGGAATTAAGCGTGAAGATAGTTTCGAATGTATCCCAGGGGTTTTCCTCCAGTTGTTTATGGCCGAGGCTCAATCTCCTGTTTTCGCTGTTTACTTCCAATACTGTCACATCCAGCTTATCACCTACCTTGGTGAATTCGGAAGGATGCTTGATTTTCTTGGTCCATGACAGGTCCGATATATGCACTAAGCCGTCAATACCTTCTTCCAGTTCTACAAACACACCAAAGTTGGTGAAGTTTCTAACTGTTCCGGTATGCTTGGAACCTCTTGGGTATTTTTCCATAATCATGCTCCAGGGGTCAGGCGTAAGTTGCTTGATGCCGAGGGTCATCTTTCTTTCTTCCCTGCTCAGGGTAAGAACGATGGCTTCGGTTTCGTCGCTAACTTTAAAGAAGTCGTGAGCGGTACGCAGGTGCTGGCTCCACGACATTTCCGATACGTGGATAAGCCCTTCGATGCCGGGAGCAATTTCAATAAATGCTCCGTAGTCGGCAACCACCACAATTTTACCTTTCACCTTGTCTCCCACCTTGAGGTCGGCAGATAGAGAATCCCACGGGTGGGCGCTCAATTGCTTTAAGCCAAGCTGGATACGTTTCTTTTCATTATCAAAGTCAAGGATAACCACATGTATTTTCTGCCCGATTTGAACTACCTCTTCGGGGTGGGTAATACGGAACCAGCTAAGGTCAGTAATGTGAATAAGCCCGTCTACACCGCCGAGGTCAATAAATACGCCATAGGAGGTGATATTTTTAACAGTGCCTTCAAGTACCTGGCCTTTTTCGAGCTTGGCAATGATTTCCTGCTTTTGCTGTTCAATTTCAGCTTCAATAAGTGCTTTATGCGATACCACCACGTTTTTAAATTCTGGGTTGATTTTCACCACCTTGAACTCCATGGTTTTACCTACATAAATATCATAATCGCGCACCGGCTTAACGTCAATTTGAGAGCCGGGGAGGAAGGCCTCCATACCGAACACATCAACAATAAGACCGCCTTTGGTGCGACATTTAACGAGTCCTTTAATAATTTCGCTGGTAGCGAGAGCGGAGTTAACCCTTTCCCAGGCGCGCACAAAGCGGGCTTTTTTGTGGGAAATGAGTAATTGGCCATTCTTGTCTTCCTGCTTTTCTACATATACTTCAACGGTATCGCCGATTTTCAAATCGGGGTTATACCTGAATTCGGAAAGCGGTACTACCCCTTCCGATTTGTAGTTGATGTTGATAACCACATCTTTTGGAGTGATTTCAACCACCTTGCCATCCAATACCTGGTTTTCGGCAATGGAAGTAAGGGTTTTTTCGTAAAGTGCAGACAACCTGTCGCGCTCTGCGTAATTGTAATTGTCTTGTTTCTTGCCTATCGTTTCCCAATTTATTTCGGTAACTTCGGCTGCCGGAACTGGCATGGTTTCAGTTGTATCTGACATATTTATTTCTGTACGCGGCCAGTGAAGGCTCACAGTATACGTTGTTCCTGCATACGGCTTAGCAGGAGGGTTATTATTAATTGCTGCCGGGCAATTTTTGGTCCTTTTTTCAAAAGGGGTGCAAAGGTAAGAAAAAAAGTGAAATGAAGGACATTTTATGGGGAAAAAGCAAAATAAATACACTAAGACTGCTATTTAGCCCCCTTTTGGCATAGAAATTGAGCATGGAATTATGGTGATATTTAACAATTTTTAACATCAATAATTAGCCTATCGCATGAAACTACAATCGTTTAGAATTCAAAATTATAAATCAGTAAAAGATACAGGATGGTGCAAACTTTCTATTGATAATATCTCAGCAATAGTTGGGCAGAATGAATCTGGTAAATCAACAATTCTTCAAGCTTTATATAGTTTTTATACGAGAACAGTAGATGAAGAGAATTTAAGGAATGATAATTCACTTCCTGTTGTAACGTGTTCATTTAAATTTAGTAAAGAAGAGTTTACTAATATATTTAATACAGTATCGCTTCCCAAAAGATTGTTTGAAACCATCAGTTCAAATAACATGAGGTTAAATATTCAAATGAAATGGGATGATGATGGCAATGCGTCTCTTGATTTTGATGAACAGAATATAAAGGATATTTTTGAACTATCCTGGGAGAAATTAGCTGCTATCCTTAATACCAATGCAGAAGGTACTACAGTAGAAAAACCTCCTCTTACTATACAGGAAACATCTGGGGAATTTTCACAAATAATATCAAAGGATGACTTTATAGAGCTTTTTATGCAACGAATTCCTAATTTCATTTTATTTCAAAATGGAACAAGTTTATTACCTGATAAAATTGATGTTGATGCTATATTGGATGAGGATAGTAAGGTAGAAGGTTACCAAGGTGTAATGAATTTTCTATCTATTTCAGGTATCAATATTGAATATTTAATGAAGGTAAGTAGTGGAAAACGGAATCGTCATATGGATGATTGTAATAAGAAGATTACTACCAATTTTCAGGAATTTTGGAGTCAAAAAATTGGAAAAGGAGATAGAATTACAATCGAAGTTCGCTTAGAAAGACATGATAATTCGGTAGCTGAAAAAGCTGGAGACTCGTATCTTGAATTTTGGGTGTGTGACAATTCGGATAGGCTCCATCCCAAACAAAGAAGCGAAGGTGTTCGTTGGTTTATGTCTTTCTATCTCCAACTGAAGGCCAATGCAATTAATATTCCTGCAGATGGAAGTATTTTTCTCATTGATGAGCCGGGTGGCAGTTTACATGCCCGGGCTCAAGAGGATGTATTAAAAGTATTTGAGGATATTGAAAATAAAATTCAAGTGATATTTACCACTCATTCGCCATATATGGTGAAAATGGAAACCCTTTATCGTGTTTTAGCGGCTGAACGCTCTGATGAAGATGATAATAGTGAAACAAAAATAGTTGAAGCCTACCATTTAGGTTCAGCATCAACAAATACACTTGCGCCAATATTAGATAGAATGGGAGTTAATTTTTCTAATCAGAATGTCATTCAGAAAAAAAACAATGTCTTGCTAGAAGAAATTAGTGCTTTTTATTATCTGACAGCATTTAAAAAATTGACCGGTTCTACAATGGAAGCTTATTTCATTCCTTGCACTGGTGTCACAAATATCCCACATCTCGTGTATATGTTCATCGGATGGGGTTTAGATTTTGTTGTTGTTGTTGATGATGATAATTCCGGTAGAAAAGTATATAATGATTTAAAAGAAACTATTTGCCAGAATGATGATGATCTTGCTAAGAAGAAACTCTACAAAATTAAAGGTGGTATTGGTATTGAAGATCTTTTCACAAAAACAGATTTTAAAAAATTCATTCTTGATGATGATGCCGCCGCAGTTGGCGATAATAATTCTGAGTATATGAAAATAAACAGTTTCTCAAAACCTGTTTATGCAGCTAAATTTATGCTCAAAGTTGAAGATGGGACTATAAGTATAGATAAACTCAATAAGCAAACTCAAGAAAATATTAAAAAGATTATTTTAGATATATAAAATATGCTTTCGTCCCCTGTTGCAGTACCTATTATCGAACTTGGGGTGAATTAAAATTACTTTCAAAAATTAGTCATTCCCGTCTCCTATCAATTACCGTTTCTGCCTAAGGCGGGACAAAACGCTGTTTGAGTGCATTTAAAATTTAATTTTTGTAATATTTTTTATTATATTTGTGAAAGATTCAGCCGATGGCTGAGAATATATTGTAAAATGATAAAGTTGATTTTATTTCTTTTAGTAGTTCTGTTGGTTGTGTTATTTGATTGGCTGAACAATAAGTATGAACTGAATCCAACTAAATTATTAGTCATCTTCCGCCTGATAACAGCATTTATATTTTCAGCAACGCTTGTTTGCCTGGTAATTTCAATGTTTTCAGAGCACGTTGGAGCAGGTGTTCTTATTTGAGTGGCAGATTGGACAGAATGAATTTTCCCGTCTCTTATTAATTATCGTCTCTTCCTCAATACCCTGGTTATTCTTAAAGGATTTTGACGGGTATCCCAAACACTTAATATATGTATTTGAGTAACTGTTTCCTGGTAAAAAATAAAATAATCGCGCACCTTTTTTGCACGTACATTCTTAATGTCTGTTTCTTTGCCAATAAAGGGATATACTGAAATAAGCAGAACCGCTTCCCTGAAAAGTTGGTCTAATTTAACACTATATTTTTTTGATTGATTCCTGAGAATCCAGTACCTGAGAATATTTTTACGGTCACTATTCGCCTGTTCCGACCATATTATTTCTTTAGCCATTGGTCCATTTCAGCGTCAGCTTGCCTATTGCTCATATACCTGCCATTCCGGATATCTTTTTGCCCTTTGGCTACAGAATCTTTGACATGAGCCGGAGTTTTTAACTTTTCAATATCCTCCACCTCCATGTTCAGGAGCCGGTATAAATCCTCTAATAGCTTGGGATTATCTACCGACTTAATACTCTTAATAAGCTTATTTTTTATTTGCAAGGTTGTCATAATTACAAAGATAGTTAAAAATATTTTTAACTCTATTCCGGATAAATAGGGTAGTCCCTCCTTTATATAAATCCCTACCTTTAACAAGCCGGAAATAGCTTGTATTGATGTTTGCCAGAATTTTAAAATATCTGCTCCTGTTTGTATGTGAATTTCTACTCGTTTGGGTAATTGTACTCCTTGAACTGCTAATCAAGGGCTATTGGGGCGATACTCCGCTTTACTTTATACTTATTTTTATTGTTGCCTATGCCCTTGCTTGCTATGCCTGGGCTAGTTTAGCTTTGACCGGGGACAAGAAGAAGAAAAGGCGACTGGGCCTTATTTCCGGTGCAATTGTTGGCTTTATAGCAGCTATGCTTGACGACTCTCTTGGATTGCAACTTTTACAACTTATGTACAGGTATATTCATATACCTATTTCATGGATAGATAAATATGCTATGGCATATACACAATTCTCTGCCTATTGGATTACTTTTATAGTTGCCATAATACTTCAGGTAGTGTTTTGGGAAATCCAAAATCACAAAGGAGTCATTTCATTTCGGAAAAATAAAAGTGCGGCCTAAAGAGTAAAATTTTCCTCCCTGTAAAACAGCTTAATAGCTACTATTTCAATAAATAGTTTTAAAAAAATGTGTAACCGAATGGTTTCTCATATATATTTGCGTAATCAAACGGTTACATATTGGTTTGAGAAAAGAGAAAAATAAATAGCAAATATTAAATACGTAAAAAAATAAAATTATGAGCAAATTAGTAACATTGATGCACATTTCGCTAGATGGTTTGATAGGAGGTTCCAACGGTGAATTAGATTGGGTAAAACTCGGCGACAAACTCTTTGATGAAGTTAATAAATTCACCGATGAATCAGATACTGCCCTATACGGCAGAAAAACTTATGAAATAATGGAGGCCTATTGGCCCACCGCAGCCGATAAGCCAAACGCCAGTAAGCATGATAAGATACACTCAGCTTGGTATAAGAGGGTGAACAAAATTGTATTGTCTAAAACTATGAAGGATGCCAAGCTGCCGAATACTACTATTATAAGTGATAGTGTTTCAGCACAGCTTACCAAACTAAAACAGGAAACCAAAAGAAATATTCTGCTTTTAGGAAGCCCGGGCATTATACCCTTGCTTATGCAGGAAGGGCTGATAGATGAATACGTATTCTATCTTAACCCTATAGTGCTGGGAACAGGTATGCCGCTGTTTAAAGGAATAACTCGCCGCATACCCTTAAAACTATTATCCAGTAAGGCTTTTGACACGGGTGTGATCGCCCTGCATTATGAAAAAATATAATCCTTAAAAATATAATTGTACTATGAGAAGAGACGTTTTTCAAGCCATAGCAGACCCTACACGAAGGGAAATTATCAACCTGATTGCCTATCAGAATTTGAACCTAAACTCGGTGGCAGAGCAGTTTGATGTGAGCCGCCCTGCTATTTCCAAGCACATTAAAATACTTACCGAATGCGGGCTGATAACCATCAGGCAGGAGGGACGGGAGCGCTACTGCGAGGCCCAACTGGACAAGCTAAGCGAGGTATCGGACTGGGTAGAGCAATACCGCAAATTCTGGAATGAAAAGCTGGATGCCCTCGAAAATTACCTGAATACACTTCAAGCAAAAAGTAAATCACCATCTAAAAAAAGAAAAAATGGAAACAAAAAGTAAATCCGTAATGGAGGCGGTGGATAACGAAATTGTTGTCTCTCGCATTATCAATGCTCCGCGCGAAATGGTGTACAAAGCCTGCACCGACCCAAAGCAAATGGCACAATGGTGGGGACCTCATGGTTTCACCAATCCCCTGTGCGAACTAGATGTGCGGGTAGGAGGGAAGTGGCGCATCCACCAGGCGGATGGAGCCGGGAACATATACAAGTTTCATGGCGAGTACAAGGAAATTGTGAAGAACGAGCGCATCGTATGGACCTTTGTGTTTGAAGGCTTCCCGGTTAGTGAGGCGCTTGCTATACTTATGCTGGAAGACCAGGGTAGCAAAACTTTAATCACTATCACTACCTGCCTTGCTACGGCAGAAGAGCGCGATGGCATGATGAAACATGGCGCTGTGCAAGGAACCCAACAATCGTATGAGCGCTTAGAGGACTTTCTTACAAATAATGACATTGCTTCGAGACAGCTTTGTATTACGCGACTCATCAAGGCTCCGCGTGAATTGGTTTGGGAAATGTGGACGAATCCTGAACATATTAAGCATTGGTGGGGCCCGAATGGATTTACAAATACTATTTTTAAAATGGATGTGAAACCCGGTGGGGAATGGGATTTCATTATGCATGGCCCCGATGGCACTAACTACAGGAACACGCACGTTTTCCAGGAATTGGTGAAAAATGAGAGGCTCGTACTGACTCATGTATCGGCTCCTAAATTCCGGATGGAAGTGTGGTTTATCCAACATGAAGAAAATACTATGCTCACTATCCGTTCCGTGTTCCAATCGGCAGAACAACTGAAAGAAGTTATCAGGGTATTTAAGGCTGATGTGGGATTGAAACAAAATGTAGATAAGCTGGAACAATATGTTACTACGGTTCCTGCAGAAAAGGAACTGGTGATAATGCGCCAGCTTAATGCTCCGCGTGAATTGGTATTCAAGGCTTGGTCGGAACCGGAACGTTTTGCCCAATGGTGGGGCCCGAAAGGAATGGATGTTGAGGTGCGCAAAGGTGAAATGAAACCCGGAGGGACACTGCTCTATTGCCTGAAAAACCCGGCAGGAGCGCAAATGTGGGGCAAGTTTGTGTATCGCGAAATAACTCCGCCGGAGAAAATGGTGTTCGTAAATTCTTTCTCTGATGAGGCTGGAAACACTACTCCCAATCCTTTCATGCCAACATGGCCGCTGGAAGTGTTGAATACACTTTTACTTACCGAATTTGAAGGCAAAACGACACTTATTCTAAAAGGCAAGCCAATTAATGCGACTGCGGAGGAAGTG